>LSQX01399945.1_pt2 | contig 54291 bp, 28 predicted proteins | sample 654561 | NCBI WGS metagenome assembly LSQX01 (sample SAMN04489861, study PRJNA283612) | anaerobic digester metagenome | isolation source: 4 biogas reactors fed with cattle manure at either 37C or 55C with and... | place: Denmark: Kongens Lyngby | collected 2014 | reverse complement strand
GCTTTTATCGTCGAAAGCCTCTGAGAACGATCTCACTTGTTTAAAGCCAATATCTTTCATGCTTCAAAACCTATTGTTTTTCGGTGATAAAATCTACGGTTTTGAAGAATACTGGAATCACTGAAAAAAGCAAAACAATGTAGATATGCTAACGCCAATAAAAGACGTTAAAGGGCAATTAGAGGTAGAAAAGCAACGGAATAAAGCCTTTAATGAGCTTTTTTCTACGGCTGTTTCCAAGATACGACAACCAATTGAATCGCTATTTAATTGGTTAATAGAAAAAACAAATATTCAAAAAGCAAGCAAAGTGCGTTCTACAAAAGGATTACTTACATTCGTATTTGGCAGAATTGCGGCAGCTTACATTAATCTGATTTATTAATTCAAACCCTGATTCGCATATTATAATAATTTCGATGTTTCTAATAATTAATACTATCTTTAGACAGATTGTATCAAAATAAACATTTTAAAAATTCAAGGTTAATGGTATTTATTGCTATTTTTCGCTAAAAATATTTTTACTCTAAGGTAATCGTATGCAAATATACGAGATTTTAGCCTGTTCGTGGTGGACATATTTCCATAAATGGTGGACAAATATTTTTTTAAGTGTATAATTCACACTTTTTCGAAAATTATTTCTATTTTTGTTTCTAATAATACCTGAAAAAATGAAACCGACACGATTAAAACAATCATTAAGCACTCTTAGAAATGATTATTTGTATCATCAAAGGTTTCATCTGACAATAAGAAAATTAATGATGAAGCAGTTCCTTTTATTTGGTTTTTTGTTGCTGTCAACAACATCGATAGGCCAAAACTCCATAGAATCAAAATACATTTTCAATACTATTTCTGTTGCCGAGCAATTGCCTCATAACTTCATTGATGATATCTACAAAGACAGCCATGGCTTTATCTGGATTTCGACCGGTGGCGGCGGTTTGGTACGTTACGATGGGTATGAATTTTTGACATTGAATGTAAACAGCTCACCTATCTATCTAAAAAGCAACTATGTACGTCAGGTTTGTGAAGATAATTTCAATCGGCTTTGGGTGGTTTCGAACATGGGAATCGATGTAATAAATCTTCGAACTATGCAAAAATCACCGATTACTACTGAAAAATTAAACTTGGAAGATTTCGAAAACAATGGCGCCCAAAACGTAATCAAAGACAGGAACGGATCGATTTGGATTCTTTCGGTTGAAAACATTCATAAGATTGATTTTGATAAAAAAGGAAACATTACCCGGCTTATTTCTTCTCAAAACAACCCGAATGCACCTAACAGTTTTTCGACTATTACAGAAATAGACAATAATGTGATAGTAGGAAATAATGGCGCTGTTTACTCTGTTTTCTCCTCTCAAAACAAATCCTTTACTTTCAGACTTCTAAATGAAAACCTCGATTTTGGTCAAACGACCTACATTTCTTCCATTCTGAAAAAAGACAACACGCTCTGGATAGGCGCTGACAACGGACTTTATAAATACCTGATAAACAGCAATCTGCTTGAACATTACACCCACAGCGAATCGGATAAAAATTCGATATCGCAAGACATGGTCACCAATCTGGCGATATTTGACAACGGAACATTGGTAGTAGGAACATTGCGCGGATTGAGTCTGTACGATGCCGAGAAAAATAATTTTACCCGAATTTCGGCCAGAACAGGCAGTAAGACTTATCTCTCAAATGATTTTATCAACAGCCTGATGTCCGATAAAGATGTATTGTGGATCGGCACCGAATCCGGAGGCATAAATAAAATGATGCTTCCAAAGCTGAAGACTCAAAACTACAAGCACAATGCAGACATAGCCAATACACTTTCGCCGAATCCGGTAAATGCCATTTTTGAAGATAAAAACGGTGATTTATGGTTAGGGACGGTAGAAGGAGGATTAAACAGAAAGCCGAAAGGGAGCAATTCGTTTATTCATTATACTGCTTCCAACACGAATTTGAGCCACAACTCCGTGAGCGCTATCGAAATGGATGGTAATAATAATATTTGGGCGGGAACTTGGGGAGGCGGTATAAACATAGTCAACTCGAATCTTCAGAATAGTCTGGTTTTCACCTACTTGAACCTGCCTACACAGTATATCGGAGTATTGGAATTTGACTCATTAAACAACGGAATGTGGATTGGAACAAACCGAGACGTATTCTTTTACAGTATTGATTCACAGCAAATTTCAAACCCGTTAGACCAACAGCTTTTTCCTCGAATCTGGGGGACTTTAGGAAGTTTGATAGATAAAAACCAGCTCTATATAGGCACTTCAGAAGGTCTTGCAATAGTGGATTTGGAAAGTCTCGACAAGGCGAGTTCAAAATTTAAAGCACAGAAATTTGTAGGGAATAATGAGAAAATCGCACCGCTTTTTATGCGAAACATTACCTGCATTATCAAAGGCAATGATAAATCGATTTGGCTCGGCAGCAATGGATACGGTATTTGTAAAATGGTTCGACATGGAGAAAATTTTGAGTTAGATTTCTTCGACAATGAGGATGGATTGGCTCATAATACGGTATATGGAATTCAGGAGGACGAAAATGGATTGATCTGGATAAGCACCGGACACGGGCTTTCGTGCTATAATCAATCGACCAATTATTTCTCCAACTATACTACCAATGATGGTCTTATGAGCAATCAGTTTTATTGGAATGCCTCATACAAATCTCTGTCAAACAAGAATATTTACTTCGGGAGTAATGATGGACTTGTAGAACTGACCGGCACATTGCAAAACGCTCCTTCCAAAAACGATAAAATCACTTTTACCAAACTTCAGATTTTGAACAAGACGGTCTGGTTTGGTGATAATCGATTTATTAAGAGCGACATAGCTTACGCGAACAAAATTGTGATACATGAAAAAGACAAAACATTTTCCATCGAATTTGCCACGCTGCATTACGAGAATCCTTCCGCTATCACCTATTCGTACCGTCTTGTCGGATTTGACGATAAGTGGATTACGACAGGCGCGGACAGACGATTTATCACCTATACAAACTTAAAACCGGGCAAATATAATTTTCAGGTTCGTTCGATGACGCGTGGAAATGACTGGAGCGAGGATATGGCACAAATAGAAATCGTAGTCCGACCCTATTTCTACAAAACATTATGGTTTATCGCGATCCTTCTGACACTTATTCTTTGGGCAATTTACAGAGCCTATAAATGGCGGATAAACTCGTTGAAAAAACAACAAATTCTCCTTCAGGAAAAAGTGGAAAGACGCACCATTGCTCTTCAAACTCAGAAAAAAACACTGGAACAACAGGCAGATGAGCTAATCAAGCAAAATGAAATTCTCGCGGCTCAAAATGAAAAAATCGACACGCAGCGGCGTCAGTTAATCGAATTATCTGCTAAAGTACAAGAAGCTATGACTGATCGGATTTCGTTTTTCACCAATATCACACACGAATTCCGAACGCCTGTAACACTGATAAACGGGCCGATTGAACGTGCTCTGAAGCTAAGTACAAACCCAAAAGTTATCGAACAGTTGAATTTTGTTTCCCGAAATTCTAAAAATTTGCTTTCGTTAATCAACCAATTGATGGATTTTAGAAAAGTGGAAAGCGACAAGCTGAATATTCAATTAAAAACGGGAAACATAATCAGTTTTTTAGAAGATACCCTTGTCCCGTTTGACACATATACAGCTGAAAGAGGGATAAAAATCCGAAGAATTTACAGACTGATTCAGCCGAAAATCATGTTTGATGATGAGGCGATTCGGAAGCTAATCACTAACCTGCTCTCCAACGCAATAAAATTTACGCCTGATAATGGCCAAATCACGCTTTACGTCTGCGAACTAAAAGACAACAGGCTCTACATCAGCCTGAAAGACACGGGTTATGGAATTGACGAAGATGATATTGACCAAATTTTCAATCGCTTCTATCAATCGAAACGACACGAGAAAATTTCTGTTTCGGGACAAAGCGGGACTGGGATAGGACTATATCTTTGTGCTAAAATCGTGGAATTGCTTGGCGGGCAAATCAGCGCTAAAAACAATCGGGCTGAAGGCGCATCGTTTCGGATAATACTGCCATTGGAGCGAAGCGAAAAATTGAATCAGCCTGTAGAAATCACAAACACAGAATCAGAATCAGCTGATAATGATGAAATTACGCATGAAACCAACAGCTATAAAACAAAAAGACCAACGATTTTGGTAGTGGAAGATAATACCGATATGCGAAAATACATCAGCTCGGTACTTGCCGATTATTATAGAGTTTTGGAAGCAGAGAACGGGAAAGAGGCTTTGCAAATACTCAGGAACAAATCGGTTGATTTTATAGTGAGCGATCTAATGATGCCCGTAATGGACGGTCTGGAGCTCTCAAAACTTGTAAAGTCTGATTTTTCGATTTCACATATTCCATTTCTTATGCTCACTGCCAAATCAAATGTCGAAACACAAATCAGCAGCTTTAGAGTTGGAGTGGATGAATTCCTATCGAAACCGTTCAACGCGGAACTGTTGCTCGCAAGAATTAAAAATATTCTTGAAAGCCGTCAAAACTATCAGCGAAGATTCAGCATGAATATGGATGTGAATGAATTGAATATTGTGGAGGAAACGAGTGATGAAAAATTTATCCGTAAAGCATTGGAAATCGTAAAGGCAAACTACAAAAACCCCGAATTTGAAGTATCCGGTTTTATCAAAAGCATGGGAATAAGCAAAAGTTTGCTTAACAAGAAAATGAATCATCTCACAGGCCAGCCAACTGTACAGTTTATCAGAAACTATCGCCTCAGCGTGGCGCGTGAAATGATTTTGAAAAACAAAGACAGCATGACAATCTCCGAAGTGGCTTTTGAATGCGGATTCAACGATCCAAAGTATTTTTCAAGATGCTTTACCAAACATTTTGGAGAAGCTCCGAGTCTGATTAAAAGTTAGATCCTGAAAAAACAAACCGGATCTGATGACCCTACTTCACCAATGGATTACTGCTCATCAGCTCTCCATTTATCCGAAGATTATCAAACTTTACATTTTCAATTTTCCCTGTGAAATGGTTTCCTCTTGCCACTCCGTTAAAAGCGCTGTTGCTGACAAAGATATCCTGAACAGACAGCTCATCGGGAAGCGCGTCGATAAACACACCGTACCGGCTTTTCTGTGAAGTCACTTTGTCAATATAGATATTTTTCACTGTCGGGATAAATCCTCTTTCACCCACTTCACGCGGTTCGTAAAGGAGGTTAATATGCAGCACAGCCTCTTTGCATTCACCAACTTCCACATTTCTCACGAATACATTCTCGATAGTTCCTCCACGTAAAGTATTGGTTTTGATACGGATAACTCTATCAAGCAGCGGACTGTCCATTTTGCAGTTTTCGACGAATAAATTATTGTAACCGCCTGAAATTTCACTTCCGATCACAACTCCGCCGTGTCCGTTTTTCATTTCACAATTTCTTACAATTATGTTTTCACTGGGTCTCGACCAACGTCTTCCATCATTATTTCTCCCCGATTTTATGGCGATACAGTCATCTCCGGTATTGAAAAAGCAGTTTTCAATCAAGACATTCGTACAAGATTCAGGGTCGCAACCATCTCCGTTTGGTCCATTATTTTCTACATATACACCACGAACGATTACGTTGTCGCAAAGCAGAGGATGAATCACCCAGAATGGCGAACGAAGTATTTTTACATCTTCAATCAACACATTATTACATAGATAGAAGTTTATCATCTGCGGTCTCATGCCATCATTTTCCGTCAAAATTCGTTTCGAAACAGGTAGTTTTTCATTGTTCCATTGCATCAGTTTCGGACGTCCGGTGCGTTGAGATATATCACCTTCCTGCCACCCGAAACGAACAGCTCCGCACTTTTTCCACCAGTTTTCATTGGCCGCATTTCCATCCAGCGTTCCTTTTCCGGTGATGGCTATATTCGATTCACCGTAAGCATATACCAACGGCTGATGATTGTAGCAGTCCATCCCCTCCCAACGTGTCAAAACAGTGGGGAAATACTTAGGATCGGTAGTGAAAAGGACAACTGAGCCTTCTTCAAGATGTAGGTTCACATTGCTCTTCAGGGTTAACGGAGCTGTAAACCAAGTTCCGGCGGGGACAATCACTTTTCCACCTCCATCTCTGCTGCAAGTGGCTATAGCTCTGTTAATTGCTTCTGTATTGAGCACGGTAGTATCGTTCGGTATAGCTCCAAAATCTCTGATGTTGTAGCTTGCGTTTTTGAATTTTGGCGCCTTGATATTTTTCAGAATTTTCGGATAAGTCTTTTTCCACGCTGTTTTCTGATCTTGTCCGCTCAAAGCGAATGTGAATAAAATTAGGAATGAAATACTAAGAATTTTCTTCATTTGAATTGTGTTTTTAATTTATTACTACTGACTGACACCCCCCCAGATAAATCCTGGGGTTATAAAAGAAATTGTCCTACAGACAATTTTTAGTCGGTCAGTAATGATTTAATGTATTTTTATGATAGAAGTCGTCTTAACTAATTTATAATCTGCTATATTTGGCTGTTTTTAGCTTCAGAGAAGCTTAATATTTGTATTAAAATGAATGATTTTTTAGGTACGACTCCAATTGGGGTCGGATATTTGATGCTTAAATCAACTGCAAATATTAAATTCCGCTGGAATTTTCCTTAAAAATCCAAAGTCAAGATAACATCAGCTTGTATCTTTCGACTCACACTAATGATTCATCAGTTTGACAGTCGCATTCCGGGTTGCAGTACGGATATTGACAATCAATATTTTTTCATTTGAATTCAACGGATATGTGTATTCATTCTGATGAATTTGGCTATTCTGATGAATTAATTTTCCTAAAACAGAATAAACGGAAATCGAGCTAATATCTTCTTCGGCAATAACCCGGATATTTCCATTATGAGAAAATACCTGAGCTATACTTTTTTCAAAAACAGGACTTACTCCGGTGCCGTTTTCATTGTATCTTATCAGATTAATATCGGGCATAACCAGATTTTCAAGACCGTCACCAATATAAAATCCGAGATGAGGTGGTTGGTTATAAGCTGTATTTTGCCAAGCGATTCCAAGTCGGTAAACGGGATCATGCATCAGTGTGTATAGTTTGTGTTGAGTGGGAATTGTAGTTGTGTAAATTCTCAGACTACTTGAATCATTAGTTGTCCAAAAAATGACCTCCTCTCTCCAGTCGCCTAAAATATCGGCACTTAAATTTGGTGTAGCTTTCGTACCGTTACATGAGGCAACTCCTGAGGGCGAAAGCAATGTGGTTGTTCCGTTGCCAGTCCATTTCGTGATACGCGTTCTATCCAGTAACTCATCTTGCAAGTCTCCATCCCAATACACTCGAAAATTGACCGAAGGTCGATTCGTAGAAATCTGAACTCCTTTCGAAGAATAAACACCGGATGCACCTGTGCTCCACATTTCAAATCCGGGATATCGGGCATCAATATCACCCGCCATTCCGCGTCCCACATCGGTTCCTGTTTTTCCTCCCCATAGAATTTTGCCCGTTCTCGCATCGTGCAATTCGTACCCGTACGCGGCTGATTTTTCTTCGTGAACTACCCAAACTTCCAATCCGGGATTATCTAAATCCATGTCAGAAACGTGCATTGCATCGCCATGCCCAAGCCCGGTACGGTAAAGCAAACTCCCATCATGGTCAATAACGCAAGCGCCATAAATGATTTCATCACGGCCATCTTCATCAACATCGGCTACACTCAAATTGTGATTTCCTTGCCCGAATGCACCGCTATTACTCGTACTCGAATTGTGATGCCAGCGTTCTACAAGCTTTTTGTCCCGGACATCATATGCTGTCAGTGTAGTTTTCGCATAGTATCCGCGACACATCACCGCGCTTGCATTTACTCCATCTAAGTAGGCTACACAGGCCAAAAAACGATCACTTCTGTTCCCATAGCCATCACCCCATGAGGATAAATTGCCTCTCGGCGGATTATATGGAACTGTATGAAGTTCCGCACCGGTCTTCCCATCAAAAAGTGTCAGATATTCGGGCCCTTTTAGAACTGTTCCCAGCATACCGGAGCCTGAGATCTGAGTGGTATCGTTGCTTCTGTATTTTGCTAAAGGATCATCGCCGGGTAAAATCACATAGTTTCCATTTCCATCAATGGTGCCGGGAGCTGTTTTACAAATAACTTCTGCCAGTCCATCGCCATCAAAATCATACACAAGAAACTGCGTGTAGTGAGCGCCTGCACGGATATTTTCTCCCAAATCAATTCTCCATAAATGTGTTCCGTCTAATTTGTAAGCATCTAAATATACATTTCCGGTGATGCCGTAGTAAGCGTTGTCTTGTGAGTTTGTAGGATCCCATTTCACAATAATTTCATACTCGCCGTCACCATCTACATCACCCACACTGCAGTCATTTGGACTATAGCTATAGGGCTGTCCATTCGGGTAGCTTCTGTTTGCCGCTCTACCCACATTTCCGGTTTTATTTGGCGGAGTAATTCCGCTCGGTGGTCGGTTGAGCGGAACTGTTTTGAATTGTTGCGCCCAGGTACTGACAGTTTTGACACCAACAGTATCCTCCACGCCATTTATTACCGGCAACACTTTGTATTTACTTGTCAATAACCCGCCGACATCTGTGAAATTTGTACTGTTTGTGATTGGTGTTTGATTTAAAAGCAGGTCGTCCCGATAGAGATTAAATCCGATGTCGATATTATCTGTCCCGAGAAATCGCCAGCTTAAGAATACACCGTTATTTACTTTCACGGCAACTAATCCACGGTCCAAATACTCCATATTTCTTTTGGCGGAGAACATGGGCAATGCTGACTGTAATAACAAAATCGTAATTAAGACCGACAGGTAGTATTTATATTTCATTGGTTTTAAAATGTTTTTCGCTATTTAAAAAATATTTCTTTAAAAATCATGTGGTTTAGGGCTTCAAGTCTTCCTATTGTCCCAGGTAAAACGATGGCACCGGTGACTGCGGATATCCCATGCTACGATGCGTGATATAACTTCTGTAAAGCGGATCTTGCAACAGTGTAACACGTCTGTCTTTTGCCGGAATATTTGTTCTGTAAATTCGAATTTCGTCTCCAATCGATGTGATTACCTCTTCTCTCCAATCACCATCGAGGTCAACGATCATCTGAATACTGCCTTCGATATTTTTTGTCAAATCCTGCTTCGTGTGCCATTTCCAAATGGTCTGCGAATAACCAAACGAACTTGCTCCCCAGCGATTGTCGTCGCCTTTAAAAGTTTCTCTCAGCAAATCAGCATCCCACCAAACCCAATTTCTCATTCCCGGAACTTCATCGTTGGTCGAATTTAGTTTTTCCCCTTTTGAGTTGAAAAGATATTTATCAGTACTTCCGCCTTTCCGATCTTCGGAAGCAAAGCATTCCAATCCGGGATGAGCAGGGTCAAAATCGGCAACCATACCATCACCGACGTGATATGTAGGTTGGTTTATCGCCCAGATTTGCTTTCCTGTTTTTGCATCAAGCACACATACACCGCGTCCATCGGTTCTGTACGGTTCTATAGCTAAAAACACCTGCATTCCTTCATTATCGGGATGTATCTTAGTCAGATACGCTTTGTCGCTATGCCCCAATCCGGAAGACCAGAGTAAAGTGCCGTTGTCATCGAGCATACATGAACCTAAGAGAATCTCGTCTCTTCCATCGCCATCCACATCTGTCGCCACCATATTATGAGCTCCCATGCTTCTCACGATAGGATTTTCCTCATCACCATCCCACCGCCAAAGTTTTTCAAGTCTATTTCCATTTAGTTGCCACGCGTCTACCACCATTAGTTTATAGGTCCCGCGAAGAGCCAGCAGACTCGGTGTCTTGCCATCAAGATAAGCAATCCCGATCTGATTTCGATTTTGTCTGTTCACATCGCCGTATCTGAAATTTCTTTCCGGCCAATCAACCCGACTTATCACTTTTCCTGTCATTCCATCAAGTACGGTCAAGTATTCACTTCCCCCTGCAATTCGTCCTCTGTTATTTCTCACATAGTCATCTCCCGCGGTTTTCAAGGCGACTTCGGCTTTTCCATCACCGTTCAAATCGAACACAACAAATGGTGAATACCAAACTCCGGGCTCTATACCAAGTCCTAAATCATACGTCCAAAGCCAAGTTCCATCGTGAAGGTAGGCGGAAATTTTATAGGTAATTCCCGTTGTATCGGGTGGCATTCCCGGATCAACATTGGATGATGGCGTGCGCACAATATAGTCCATGATTCCATCGCCATTTAGGTCGCCGATACCGATTTTGCCAACTCGTTCTTTATCTTTTACTCTGAAAGATGTATAATTCTTAAGCGATTGAAAATCAACGTGTAGTTTTTCGGAATTGGGTATCACGGCTTTATTTTTCGAAATAGCCTCAACCCAATAGACAGCTTTTGCAGCCGGCTTTGTATCAATGAAATCGTTTGTTTTTACAATCGGTTTCCTGTTTAATTTGGTGATTTTATTGTTAACCTGCCTGAAAACATTGAATGAAGCGTTCGGATTATCTGTTTCCAATAATCTCCAACTTAAATAAACAGACTTCCCATCTTCAGACAGCACAGCTGACAATCCGCGATTAAGTCTGTCTTTGATTCGTTCAGTGGCAAATCCTTCTACTTTTGGTTTAGGCTCGTGCCGCGGCTCTAAAATTTCATAGTAATAATATCTTTCTCTGGTGTCTTGCGATTTTGCTGTAAAAGCCATCCCTATTACAAAACAGGATATAAGAAAATAGAGTCTTGTTTTCATTTTATTTGTGTGTGTGTGTGTTTAAGTGAGAATATTGTCTGTTGTGTTTTTTATGAAGTATTTTATAATTCAAATTCCAAGTCGGAATGCTTTAGATTTTACTGCCCTAATTCTAATAATCCCATAATAAGCGGTCCGGTTGCTTTGGCATCGTTGTCACGTATCTTCTCATTGATATAATACTCAAAGCTCCCGTCACGATAGGGATTTCCTCCCAATCCGCCCACCTGACAACAACGGGTCAATGTCAAAGTTCCATCCGGATTTTCTATCAAAAGTTCTTTTTTCAATCCGTTGAAAGCTTTTTCGGCCACTTCCCGATATTTCTTGTCAAGATAGCCTTTGTTTACAGCTTTCGCGTAAGAATACATAAACTGCGTTGTCACCGATGCTTCAGGATAATTTCCTTCTCGCGTTGGCTGATCAAGAACCTGGTACCAAAGCCCGTTTTTGTCCTGGTATTTTGGCAGTGTTTCGGCTAATCCTTGAATCCAACCGATAATTGAAGTTCTTCCCGGATGATTTTCCGGAATAAAATCGAGCACATCGACCATTGCCATATACCACCAGCCAATGCTTCTGCCCCAGAAATTTGGTGAATGTCCGGTTTCAGGATTTGCCCATCGCTGCGATTTGCTTTCATCCCAGGCATGGTGATAAAGTCCGGTTTTTGAGTCGTAAGTGTTTTTTTGACAAATGGTAAACTGCTTCACAGCTTCGTCAATCCATTCCGGCTTGTTGAAAGTTTGACCGTACTGCGCCAAAAAAGGCGATGCCATATATAAACCGTCGAGCCAAATTTGATGCTGATAGATCAGTTTGTGCCAATATCCGCCTTCGAGTGTCCGTGGATGATATTTCATCTGATTAACTAACAGATCCATCGCTTTTCTGTACTTTTCGTTTTTAGTTTGATGATATACGTCAAAAAGAACTTTTCCGGAATTAATGTAGTCAATATTGTATGTTTCAACATGATACAAATGAATCGAACCATCGTCTGAAATCAAAGTGTCTGCCCATTGTTCCACGTAGTTATAATATTTTTCATCGCCTGTATGCTTCCACATTTTCAGCATAGCGAGCGTGCCTACACCCTGCGCATACCCGAAAAACAACCGCTTACCATGATCTAATTGCCAGGCTTCCGGGAATCGTTTCATCTCCGAATCCGCAAACCACCTGGCGTATTTCAGGTAAGTTTCTTTGTCTGTCTTCTTTGCTTGCACAGTATTAGCCGGCAATAAAAACGCGATTAAAATTGCCGTTATTATGGTGGTTATTTTATTCATACGATTAATTTTTATTTTTTACATTAAGGACGTATGGAACACGCCATTAACCATTTTCTTGGGTTTAAGAATTATCTCAAATGGCTGTTTCATACGATTATATTTTATTTTTAAAATTAAGGACGTTTTGTTTATTTCGTAATTTTAAATACAAATCCGGAAGCCGTTTGATATTTTCCGCCCTGCATTGCGTTAAACATATATGCAGGCTGTCCATCTTTCATCAAAAGTTGTGGTCTTTCGAACCTGCCGTAACGTTTCAAATGACTTGGCGCCGGTGGTTCTGTAATATAATACTCTGCTCCGAACCAACCGATTTTAGGTTTTCCCCAGTTGATTCCGTCTTTCGATTCAAAATACAATCCGACTTTGTGATCAAAAAAGCCCATATCACGCATCAACATCTTAAAAGTGCCATTCTCATACCAAACATACGCATCTTCAACCTGTCTGTTTTCTCCAAAACCTGAAAAATCAACTATCGGATTGCCTTTATACTTTTTGTATTTCCCGGTTATTTTGTTTGAAACGGCTAAGCCATATTTTCTATTTCCACGTATCGAACCTTTCTCTGTGACGTACGCACTATCGTTCCATGATTTATAGTAAAGCCGGTTTTGACCATTCGGATGTTTCAAAAAAGCCGGGTTTGTAGTGCAGTGGTCATCCCAGTTCCCTTTTTCAGAAACATCCAACAGCGGTTTTTCAGCTCGTTTCCAGGGGCCGCTGAGCGATTTTGCTACGGCGACTCCGATCCGTTTCGTGTTGGTTTTGCCGTTACTGTTTCCCATATAGAAAAGATAGTATTTCTTCCCAACCTTTTGAATATGCGGGTTGTGACACGTTGTTGCATCCCAGTATCCCGGGCGGGGCGCCAATACAGTTTCTACAAAAGTATAGGGTCCTTCAGGTTTGTCGGCAACCGCATGAGCAATTTCGCATTTATGAATCCATCCGCCCATTCCGTATTTCGATGGCCAACGGGAGTAGAACACATGGACTTTCCCATCGTCACCGTAAATCGGAGCGACACACCAGACATAGTAATCTTCCGTTTCAAGAATCCGCCCGATCGGTTTCAGTGTTTTGGAAAACTCAGATATGTCAGCATCGCTGTACTTTGTCCCATTTTCTTGTGAAAATCCAATCAGAATGGTAATCTGTAAAAATAGGATTAGAAGTGTATTTCTTTGAGAAAAATTCATTTTCCGGCTTCAAATATTATAATACAACACTCATCAAACGTTCTAACAAATTGATTCAGAGAACCCTATCCGGTTTTATCTCTGCAAAGTAACCGCCATAAGTCCTATTACCACATCGTTTGATAATGTCTCCAATGTCAGGTGGCTTAGCTCCTTTGATTTATCCAACGGGATATCAAGCAAAACTCCCGCGCCGCCTTCAATGGATCGTCCATAAACTCCTTTGATTTTTAGATCTCTTTCTAAGTTGTTTGAAATCAAACCTGAATTCAAGTGAATTCTGTATGGTCTTTCTCCTTTGATTTTGAAAGCTAAGTCATCGACAAAATAATCTTGCTCGATCGGACACCAGTTATCGGGATTTACCAAATTAACGTTTTTAAAACTTCCATCCTTATAAAACACGGTCACAGAACCATTTTCGATATGACATTGCATATGATTCGTGCTGCCGGCCATCATGAGGTAAGCGTTGGACGCTTTTCCTGTAAGCTGAATATCTGTTTTAGTCGGATAGTTGTCCCAAAGCGAAGTGAAAATGATGTTTTTTCCCTTTTTCGGTGTTCTGAAATCAAACCCAAAGGGAGTCTCCAGCAAGTTGTCTTGCACTTCATTTCTCATTCCGGTATCATCAATCTCCGCAGTCATTGTCGGGTGGCACCACTCACCTATTCCTTGTGTCGGAAGTTGTAGCGTGGTATAGGGCGATCTGGGTGTAAGATATTGGTTCCTAAATATATCCGTAACAGAAGAATTGAAATAATTATCAATATTTACAGGCTCACAGTTAGCCGCAATTACATGTTTGAAATGAGGAGAGCGCTCTGTTTTATCTTGTTCAATTTCAATGTTTACCGGCATCCACCAACGCATCGCGCCCGATTTATTTTTCACAAATACGGAGTGGAACCGTGATTTTCCATTGATTTTGCCCTTCAAGCTATTGGAGCTCACGACTGTTGCATTTTCCAACACATTTTGAGGGTCAAAAATCTCAACAATTTCGTATCGGCTTTGGAAGTTCAAATTATCTCCATTTCGATAAACTTGTTTTTTATTACTATTAGTTTGAATGTTTTCTCCTTCCCATTCAATCTTTATTTCCATCGGGACACCTTGCTTAATCGGCAATTTAACGTTAATCATCGCTTTACCGACAGACTTTTCGTTTACTTCCCATTTCAGGTTTTGACCTTTTGAAGCTATGGATTTAATGTTGCTTGATAAGGCCGGAATCTGCAATTCAAGCAGCTCGATATTAGCTAAATTGCTTTGAATCAGATAAGTTTCTACACGATTTTCACTTCTTCTGTAATCAAAAGAAATATCCGGAGTTTTCAATTGTGCAAACTCCCACTTCTGAGGAAATCCGGGCTTTACAACCAATGTTTTGTTCAACGCATCGGGCGTAATTCCGTAAAGTCCCTGAATGAACACACGTGATGCCACACCGATTGGATCGGCAAAATCACGATAGCTCTCACCCCGAGCGGCATCGTAAAAACTCACTTGTCCGAAATTTCCCGGACTGCCACCAAGGTACATTCCATCAAGCACAGAACTCTTCAGCAATTTGAATCCTTTTTCATTTCTTCCGGCTTGAAAATAGGATAGCGCGGTGTGCATTACTTCTGCAAATGCAACGTTATTGATACTCCACGAGTATGGAAACCAGTTTGTCGTGGAAATAGTCTGATAATTATCGTCTTTCAGCCCTTTGGCTACAACCGGAATGTGAGGAATCTCATTATCAATATATTGTGTAGCCTGATACCAGTGGAAATTATCACCAACTTCACTATCAACGGCATGATAAACAGACCAGACCGCTGCACTCTTATGTAATCTCTTCAACCCCATAAAATCCTTATATTCAGCCCAATGCCCTCTCTCTTTTAACCAAAGTGTATTTTCAATAGCTTTTCCGATTTTTTCTGCTTCTTTTCGATAGGGTTCCGGGTTTTCACCTATTTTTTCAGCTATCAACGCAGCCATTTTATTTGAGCGGTAATTATAAGCCGTGGAATGTGTCACAGCACCGCTGTTGTAGTAAAGCGCATCGCTCGCCCAAATACAGGCATACGCATCATAAAGACCGTCATTATCCGGGTCGTAATTCATTTTCTCCCACTTCAAATGACTTGTGATAACAGGCCACATTTTTCGAGCGTAATCCAAATCGCCTGTCCAGTTCAAATGCCAGAGCAACTCGTCAATGTAGCATAAATTCATATTATAATGGTGCATTTGATTTGGTCTGTTCGGGTTTCTACAAATGTAACCATTACTGTATTGAGGTGTGCCCCAGGTCTTTACGGAGCGAGCCAGATTTAATTCTTTGTCCTGAGCCGGGTGAGGAATTATTTGCGGAACAGTGGTAACCTGACTTCCGGCGTAGTTGTCAAAGTGCGTTCGCGCACGATCGTGCCAGCCTAAGAAATCGCCTGTATATCCGGCTCGCCAGCCTGTGAGCTGCATTCTCCATCCTATAGCGCCATGCAGCCATACTTCTCCATCCCAAATGGCATCAGCTGCGACTGCCAAAGCTCCCCCAATGGTATTGAAAAAAGGATCGGGAGTGTTAATTGTAATGCGGGATGCGAGTTCTTTACGAAATTTTTCCGCGTTTTCAAATTTTGCTTTAAGCTCGTTTTGATTAAGGTTATTTTCTCTCCCAATATAAACATATTGCTCCTTTCGCAATGTCACCGATCCATTTAGTGCAGGAAGCTCATCAATTGACAACAAGGATTTTTCAGGAAAAACTCCAAATAAATTCAAGCTGTTTTCAGGACCGAAAGTGAGCGAAAATTTATTTTTATTCAGACTGTATATATTTCCCTTACAATATTGCGGTTTTAGATCAAATGCATCAATCGGGTCAACACCCATATCGCCTTCCCTTGAAAATCGGGTATTTGAAGCGCCTCCAAATCTCCAATTAAGCTGAATATTCTTAGGCGTTTTTTCGGACGTAATTTTCCAAATGGCTCCTTCGATATCGTACAATGCCAACGCTTCAATAATAATTTTGCCTTTTCCCAGCACAGGATCTGTAATCTCATATATTCTCTTCCCGGGACGATAACGGCTTTCGATTCGCTGTGCATCATTTAGTTTCAATAATGTCTTATTATTATTTGAAACCGCGAAAGTCAAATTACCTCCCATTCGCGGGAGATAAAATGCGAATTCGGGTACATCGCCGGTTTCGAGCCTGAAACCCGAATTTCCTCCATACAATGCCCTGTTGAATTTGTTTTTACCGTTTACAATAACGAAATCCTCTCCATCCGGCGCATACCTCAACGTCCTTTCCTGACGGTGTTTCCCTTCATTGAGGGAAGAAAGAGGCTGAGCAATTGAAGTGAATGAGATTGCTAAAAAGAAAAAAATTACAGCTGTTTTATATTTAAGGATCATTTTATTATCTTGTTGAAAATCGGTTTCCCAACATCATCGATTAATTTTAATTTTTGGATTTCTCCAACATATAACATCGAGGTAGCCTTGACTTTTTCTCGCAATTGCAAATTGAAAATTCCAATTTATCAGAGCTGAACCTTGCAGTGGCATTTTGCATTTTTAAGCCAAGACGACTTCAAAAAAACTAAAAAAACAAACAGAATCAGTTTGACTTAAAGCTTAACATGAGTCACTGCCTAACCTCTTAAAAGCGAGGTGTTTTATGAGAATTTCCTCACACTTTATGGCATTTTTTGCAAACCTTCCCATTTTACTTTCCATTTTCCGTCTTTAGGGAAGCCCGGGTTTTTACCTTCGCTGCCATCCCATCCGGCGCACATCATGGCAACTGCTGTCAACAAGCCGCCATTTCCGGGTAGATAAACGCGTAGTCTCCCATCCTGATAGTTATGTCCGTTTACCAAATAGGTGTTCGTTCTTTTATCCATCAGTAGCGCCCCGACAGCTTTTTCCGGTTCACCCAGGCGTGCCGCGCTCATTGCAGTCATAGGATAGTCCCAACCCCAGGTTTTTCCCCAGTTCCAGTTATCCCAGATCCAATTGAGCGTATTTCGCATATAGTCTTCACGGATTATTTTACTTAACGGTAAAATTCCAACCGCCCCCAAAACTGCCGGATGATCGGAAGTAAAACGGATATCTTTGTAGGTATCTACAGCATCTTCTGAAGCTAAATACAGCCCATCGGAATTGTACGCGAGAGGAGACAGCTTGTCAATTAATTCATCCCAGTTCAAATTTCGTTTTTGCCCGGTTCTCTCTCTCCATTCTTGTGCCACAGACATTGCATAATGCCAGTAGGACAACTCAAAGGGCGGATTTATAGTTTCCGATGCGCGTAGTGTTTCTTGCGCGGGGATAGTTCCTTTGAGAATAAAGCGGCCTTCAAGCTCATCGTATGTTGCAAATGAATACATAAAATTTGCTGTTTCCTCCACTAAGTGCGCATATTTATCCAAAACTTCCGGCGATGGATTACTCCGATAAATTAATTCAGCCATATAGATAAAATGCGGTTGTTGCCAAATAAGAAAACTTCCCACTTTTGAAGGCGCTTCCAGAGCCGAAGGATCGGTCATTTTCATCCATCGTATTCCATCAAAACCTTGTCTCTGGGCAATTTCTTTAGCTATCGGTTCTGCTTTGAAATACCAATTTAAGGTTTTTTCAAGCATTTCAGGCCTGTTCCAAAGCGCGAACTGAACTTGATGCCACCAAATCATTTCGAGGTGAAATTTTCCGTACCAAGAGTTGTAAGTCAATCCTGTTTCCTGTGGCGGGGTTGTTCCTGAACACTGAATAGCAAGAAGATACTGACTCAAAACCACTCGTCTTTCTAACTCACCGGCTCGCTCGTCGGTGCATTCAGAAAAATCAACCGCAGCGCCCGATGTCCAGAAATTATTCCAATATTTTTCTGCCTCAGCGAATGTAACTGTTGTAGTTGGATTTTGACTTTCAGCTTGTTCCGCAGTAAAATGTCCTGTAAAATTCAATTCATTCTCTTCAGCCTGAAGTACAAAATAGTTTTTTGATTTTTCAGTAAGCCGGGCTTCGTTTTCCCATTCTACGTTTACATAATAGATGGTTTCGTCTAATTCTCGTTTTATCAATGCCGAAGATGCTGTCTGTTTTACTATCGTGGAATTATGTTTATCATTCGCGTCCCAGTTTGAGGCATCATCGGAATGTCCACCTGTAGGATAAGCGAACTGAATTTTTACTGCCGGTTTTTCACCTTCAGTTTTTATCCGAACGGCGATCATATCCTGACTTGGATGAGCCGAAGTTTCTACTTGATATGAAGTGTTTTTGGCATTGAATTTACTGCTTATTTTTCCCGACCACAAATCAAGCGTCTGATCCGGATTTTTGATATCAGACAGTGAAATATCATCCAATTCAAGTCCGATTGAACCCAAATGAAGCCTGTGCGGATTGACTCTGAAATAATCGGCCGCTTCTTGTTGTCGCCCTTTTTCATTGAATTGTACCGCATAGGGTTCAGCTTTTCCTCTTCCAAAATCATAATCTCTAAGGGTTTCATCATGTTTGAATCCTTTCACATTCGGGAAACTGTGCCAACCCCACTGGCTTTGAGTGCCGAGCGGCATTCCTTTTCTATATTCAATCGGGAAGGTTTGCATACCCGTAATGTCCACCGTATAAGCAAATTCTCCATTCCCAACGGAAAGTGAACCAAGCGTGTCAATTTCTGTCAAACGCGGATTGTTTCGTGTTACCAAGTCATTTCGATCAATTTTAGAATTGCTGCTTGTTCCACAAGAGAGAAAAACAAAAAGGACAAACAGATAGATTGAAGATTTCATTTTTTTCATTTTTTACTTGACTAATGAATTAAGATATATTTCGATATTTGTATATTCTGTGTGTAAATCGTATTGATTATTATCATTCGGATCGTAAGGATTTAAGCCGTTTTTTCTTTCCCAGTAATCCGGCATACCGTCATTATCGGAGTCCAGACGAGCTTTTCTGCTCCTTAATTTAGGCCATCCGCCCACCTCATCCGGGTGATCAATCAATCCTTTATTGCCAACATTTATTTTTCCGGATTTCACCTGTTTTATTGTTTTCTTGTCGTATGAATCCCTTTTGAAACTACAGCCAACGTTTTTTAAGACGGAAAAATAGGCGTTTTGTACTGACTGTTCGGAGATAGGTTCAAAATGGAAGGGAACATCGACGCGTGAATTCAAAAAATTCTTGCCACTTACTCCTTTCCAGTTATCCTCATTAATTAAATTATTGCCCTGCATGATATTACCTTCAAGGAAATATTTTCCCGTACCGTCATCGGCTACATCTAAAAATCTCCGCATAGTAGAAGCTGGTCCGGGTTTGAAGTAATTTTTCACTATATTTATTTCACCGTATCTGCCTCCACCGTAAGCTGTTTTGTAGCCCCAATTGAAAATGACATTGTTTCTGAAATCTACATTTTTTGTATTTTCATATGACGCGAATCTCGGATTTCTGCTTGAGTGATTTGCCAATAAATTATGGTGAAAACTGGCTTTATTTCCTCCCCAAATTCCACCAAATCCATGACTACCTTTGCTATGAACAGATGCCGTAAGGCTGTGAGAGACAAGGCACCACTGTATAGTCAAATTATCAACCCGATAAAATGACAAACATTCATCTACTGACCAGCTGACAGACAAATGGTCGAGAATTACATTTTTTTGCCCTGCGCTCCCGCCACTCAGCGCATCGTATTCTCTGCCGCTTTCATCTCCCATCCGAACCCGAATGTAACGGACTATCACTTCACTGGCATTGATTATCAAGGGATAATCTTTTAAACAAATCCCGTCACCGGGAGCAGACTGACCAGCTATGGTTATGCTGTCATGATTGATTCGCAGCGGAGACTTAAGCTCTATCGTGCCATCAATATTGAAAACTACTGTTCGCGCGCCCGTCTGTTCTACAGCATGTCTCAAACTACCTTCGCCGGAATCATGCAGATTACTAACAATCAACACTTTGCCGCCTCTGCCTCCTGAAGTGTTTTTCCCAAATCCTTCAGCGCCCGGAAACGCGAGCGTTTGAGATTGAATAGAATAGGCAAGACAAGTAAACGCGAAAACGAGGAAGATTTTTGGCATAGAACAAAAAGTATATAATAAATAAAAAAAAATCTTAAACCGAATGGCTGAAAATTTAATAACCGTGAGTTGAAATTCAGCTCACGGTTATTTTTTATATTAATCTACTATTTTTTTTATTTGATAATTTTTTGAGTACTATTATTAAACTGAATGATATAAACGCCCTTTGGTAATGTTGAAACATCGATATTGGCATCTTTAGAAACCATAAAATTAACACCGGCCGTATTGAAAATTCTCAAATTCAATTGTTCCGGATTGTAAATTATGTTTCCATCAAAGTAAACTGACGATAGTTTATTTTCAACCACACCTGAAGCCGTATAATCATATTTTGTCGTCAGACTCAGCAAGTAAGCAGCGGCATTTTTAATAATATTCAATGTATTGTTGTTGAAATAGGTGTAATTATTATTCTCCATACTCAAACCAAGCAACAAGAATTTAGCTGCGCTGTTTTCTTGAATTTCATGAATATTGATACCTGTCTCATTGTAAGTAGCAAGTGTATGTGAAGCGGAAGTCAACGTTTCTAAATCGTTTGCAAACTGAACTGAGTTTCCGTTTGTTTCAGGAAGATTGTCGTAATATGTCAATGTTGTTCCGTCAAATGTTACGTTAGCGAAAATTGGATGATTTTGGTACTGAAGCGGTACATCTACACTTGTAGTTCCGGCAGTAGCATTTCCCGGATTCGCTGATGACCAGCCCCAGCGACCTGAATTATAGAAGAAAGCTTTCATATTCAGAATCGGTTTTACACCTACCAATGATTTTGTAGCAACACCTGTAGCATTTGTTCCACCCACATTAGCATGGAGAACAATCAAATCATAATTTGCATAGAATGCCTGAATATCATCAGGAGCCGTAGTTTCAGCTTTTAAGAATGTAATGTAGTAATCGCTCAGAGCAGAAAGGAATAGGTCATCATAACTTTCAGCTTTTCCATTGACAGTGAGAATAGCTACATTTTTCTTGGTTGAAACTGTAGGTTTAACCGTGTAAGTTTTCGTAGATTCATCCTGCGCTGTTACTTTTATTGTGAGCGTATTATTTGTTCCAAAATCGTAATTTGTACCCGAAACAAAATCAGCTGTTGCTGTAATCGAATTCAATGTAAATTCCACAGGCCAATTTCCAAGCGGACCTTCAAAACTTGGAAATTCATAGGTTATTGCACCGGATGCTTCATCAATCGTAGCAGTTTTTCCATTGATAGTTAAATCAGTTATTGCTTTATCTGTGTCGGGAGTAGCCCTTACTGTAACTGTAACTGTATAAGGTCTTGGAATCGGAGGAAGTGCACCAACAGCGTTGTAAACAATCGAACCGCTCGAAAAATCTTGCGCTCCGGTAGGATTATAGCTCGCTGCAGTTCCGCCTATTTGCACTTCAGGAGTAACATTAGTAATGTCTGTTCCATAAGGAAGTTCAAGCTTAATAGTCTGATTTTCTTCGTCAATATCAGCTGCAACTCCGTTAATTATAAACGAAGTAATTTGAGGAATTTTAGGAGAATACTTAAATGTAAATAGTGAAGTCCAAGTACTTCCGCCCTCTCCTTCCACTTTTATTACTACCGGAGACTCCTGATTGATTGGAACTACAAAATCATTACAAGAACCGGTTCCGGCCATTTTAATCGGTTCACCTCCATTTATTGTAATAACCAGCGATCTTGCAGCTGCAACATTCGCAGTGATTATCATTTCATCACATTTTGCAAGATGGAATTCGATGGGTCTGCCTGCCTTAATGTCAAATGTTGTAGGAACATCACATCTACCCGCGGTACCGCTATTCACATTCATTGTTATCCATCTTTCGTCTTGCTGTTTTGCGTTCTCGGTAGAAGCATAAGCATAATCTACTACTTGAGTTCCACCAACAGCAGTTAAATCAAAGTTTATTTCAGCTTTTGTACTAAAACTGAAAATTGAAATTAATAAAATTCCAAGTACTGTAATCTTTTTCATATGCGTTAGTATTTAAAAATTAATAAAAAAAACAAATTGATAATCCGCATTCCGTCCTAATAAATTTGCGATAAGGACAAACTTAGAATCTAACGATTTTAAGACGTATGATGTATTTTTATCCTCAACGGGTCAAATCGCTTAGAGTGGTTAGACCCTATATCAGATTTGAAGTTTTTGATTTTAGGATACTTCGCGGATAGATATAGAAAACAATTAATTCTGTAAACTATTTCAAATCATATTTAATAAACCAGTTTTTATCATCTCCTTCCAGTTTTTGTCTGATGGCATCGCCTGCCGGATATTTCGCAGCCACTCTGCCCGCCCACACTTTTTTCATATCATTGCCCCAGCGTTTATTCATTCTTATCATAGCATAATAACCGGCAGATTCTCCCGCCAATTCAAGGCAAGTTTCTTCCACGATCAGTGAATCCAGATACATTTTATCCTTGTTGATATCGGGATTAGGATTTTTCAATACAGATTCGCCGACTTTGCTTAAGTTTACTCTGCCCCTTACACCTCTATTGGCTCTATCACCGGTAGAAGAGGTCACATAAAGCGTGGATGGATAATCCTGAAATGGTTCTATAAATTTTCCTTCTTTGCTGTTGTAATAGGAACCGATACCGTCGTTTAAGAATGCCAAAGCCTCTTCGAATCTGCCCATTCCCACTAACGCCTCTATTAAGAACAAATGGATTTCACCGGCTCTTGTCAACGTAATCTGAACATCATTTCTGAAGATTTTATCAGAAGTAGTATGCCCCGACAAAAACTTGTAAAATACCCATTCATTGTTCATAAGTCTGAATGTAATATTATTTCCTCTGTATCTGTCACCTAAATTTCCACCTGCCGTGATTTGCGTGTTAAATCTTTCCATAGCAGCTTCACTCGGTCGCATTAGGTATGAGTTTGGCATTTGATTGGAGAAGTAGTTTATTACATTGTTTGTTTGATTCAGATTGTAGTCGAAAAACGCTACTGTAATCTGCTCTTTTCTGACAAATTGTCGTCCGAACTGAATCCATTCTCCATTGTATTCGCTCAGATTAAGCTGAAAACTCGCTTCGGTTCCACCTTTTCTAATCAAACTCACACAATTTTCCCAGGCTTTTTGGAAGTTATTTTGATATAAGTAAATTTCGGCCAAAAGTCCTTCAGGAGTCGGACAAAGACGATTCCACTGTAGATTTTCGGGGGAATCCGCCTGTCCCGGGAACAACTGAACAGACCAACGGATATCACCTTTTCCGCTTACACCGTTCACTCCTTCTTCCACCAGGAGTCGACATTTTTCAATTATTTGATCGAAACCAATTGTCGGAAAATTAGACAAATCCCGGTATTCAGTCAACGGATCATCGAGATACACGGCTTCACCGTAAATTTTCGCAATCATAAGATACGCCCACGCTTTGAACCTCAACGCGCCGCCAATCAAACCATTGTAATTATCTTCGGTCAACGCGGTTGGATTTTTTTCACGATAATCGAAAACGTGCTGGATGTAATCGTTGCAATTCAAAATGATTCCGTAATAATCTTTCGGATTTGCCAGTTCATTGCCTTCCAAATTTTCACTGTAATTATATATTTCCCAAATCTCACGTTTGGCATTGTATGTCGGCTCTAACAAGTCGCTTCTCAATCCTTCCAGATAAATACTTTTATCCGCTACATTTCTGACTGCACCGGCAAGTCCCATGAAACCGGAATAAAGCTCAGTATAATCACCGACATAATCTTTTTCGAGCAAAATATCGGTCGAGTCGGGATTGAAAAAGCTTTCACAAGCAACTAAGCTGAAAATTATTGAAGCTGTGAGGAGTATTTTAGTTAATTTCTTCATATTTAAGCTCTGTTTTTTTAGAATTGTAATTTAAATCCAAGTTTGAACGTGCGCGCGTGTGCTATTTTCGCATAGTCAAAACCTCTCATTGCTGAGTTGTAAGAATACATGGTTTCGGGGTCTAATCCTAAATAATTAGTGATTGTAAATAAGTTTTCGCCGGAAACAAACACGGTTGTTTCATTTAAGAAATCGAATTTATAACTCAGTACCAAGTCTTTGAGTTTCAGATAAGACGCATCTTCTATCCATCTGTCAGAAAATCTGGAATTGTCCATCGGGTCTCCAAAATTGGCTTTAGGCATATCTGTAACCTGATTTTCTTCAATCCATCTTCTGTTCACAGAGACTAATTGATTTGTGAAGTCTTTCATTGACTCCATCGATCTGCGGACAGCATTGTACATTTTATTTCCTTTGCTGTAAGCGAAATTCACCGACAAATCAAAGTTTTTATAGTTAAACGCCGTAAAGAGTGTTCCATAAAAATCCGGGAACGCGCTTCCAAGATTCACTTTATCTCTATCGTCTATAATTCCATCTTTGTTTTGATCTACAAATCGGATATCGCCTGCTTTGAATTCCAATCCGGCTACATTTCTGAGTGGTTCTCCATTATGCGCGGTTTCTGCTTCATTAGTCGAGGCAAATACTCCGTTAGTTTCGAACCCGTAAAAACTGTATATCGGCGCGCCAATTTCAGAGATTAAAGCCGATCCGTCTTCCATATTCATTATGAGTGAATTTTCAGCGCCTAAATCGGTCAACTCATTCTTATTGAATGAGATATAACCTCCTACATACCAATTAAAATCCCTTGTCTGAACCGCCGCGGCTTGAAGTCCCAAATCAATTCCGGTATTTTTAGATTTTCCAAGATTATCATAGAAATACCCGGTTCCGAATACCGGAGAAATAGGAATTGGCATTATAAGCTTACTATTGGTTGATTGGTAAACATCTAACGTGATATCAAATCTGTGGTTGAAGAATGATATGTCAGTTCCGATATTGATTGTCTGCGATAATTCAGGGGAAATATTCGTATTTGGAATTCCCGCACGTGATAATCCAGAAAGCTGACGATAAGCTATACTATTGTAATAGTATTTGCTCAGCGAGGATGAGAATCTGCTGTTTCCGGAAGCAAAGTACTCTGCTCTGATATTCAATTTATTAATAAAATCGTTATCGGCGAATAAAGAATTTTTGGCCATCCAGGCTAAGTTTACAGCCGGATAAAGCTGAAAAGTACCGGCATCGGGTCCTGTCGGAGATGAGGCATCAGCTGTCAATCGCAGTCCGGCGGCAATTGTATTGTTGTACACATAGCGCGTGCTGAGGTTGAAATTCATCCAGTTCCAAATATCATTGTAGCCGTAAAATGCTCTTCCGCCGACATTACTCACATAGTTCAACGTTTTGTAGAAGTCTGAACTCGAATTCATCCCCCTACCTCCATCGTATTCAGAGCTATTCATAGCGCTTTGAAAACCAACAGATGTTTTGAAGCTATGAATTCCTTCGAAGATTTTGGAGTAAACTCCGTTCAAGTTGAAATAAGTATTGAATGTTTCACCCTGTCCTGCCCGAATGGTGTTTTGCGCCACTAAGTCGTTGAGCGGCATGATAGTTTTGTTTGAAAGTCCGGGGATGAAAGCCGATTGGAAATTCTTGAAATAGTAAAGACCAACGACTCCGTTCAGGGTAATTTCAGATGACAATTTGTAATTCAGTCCAAAATTCATGAATACATCATACAAATGCTCTTTCATTTTTACATTTCTCACCACTGAAAGCGGGTTACTGACGCTGTTATTTTCAATCAAATCCCCAAACTCATTTCTGATAACAGCTAAGTCAGGCAACAAATTGTTATCCGCGTCTTTTTCATAGGGAGACAGCAATGGAGCTTTTTTCAAAGAAGCCAACAAAGGATTGGTCTCTTCTAACATCCCTTGTTCATGTATTTTATTGTTTATATATGCCATTGACACGGATGAATAAAATGACATTTTCTGTGAAAGATTCACGTCAGCATTCAGTCGAGTGTAGAATTTAGAGTATCCATTACCGACTAAGTGTCCATTATTATTCATATATCCCAACGAAATATCGTATTTCGCGATAGCATCTCCACCTTTGATTTTCAGCACATTGTCAGTATAAAATCCTGTGTTGTAAATCTCATTCTGCCAGTCTGTATTGTTGTTGTATTTGAATTTATAGTAAAAATTAGGATCGTCAACCAAGTACGGGAAACGATCAAGCACATCTGCCATATCCGAGTACTTTGTAAGCGCCACATTGCTGATATAGCTTTTATAATCGGCGACACCCAGCAACGGGAATTTTTTCTGGTTGAAGCTTGACCCAAATTGAGAAATAAATTCGACTTTGGTATCTAAGTCCACCGCTTTATCTGTTTCAATCAGAATTACGCCATTTGATCCTAATGAGCCGTAACTTGTAGCTTCAGAGCCTTTCAGCACTGTGATGTTTTCGATATCACGAGCGTGCAGCGCTCCTAAGACATTCCGAGACCAACCTCCAATTGTTGCAGATTCATTCATATCGGGCATATAAGGCACTCCATTCACAATGATTAATGGTGTGGAATTAGCAATAAAAGAGTTGGAATTTCGGATGTTGAAATAGTTTCCTTCGCCCTTCATTCCGCTCTTTCCGATAATCTGAAGACCCGGTATATTGGTTATCGATCCGTCTAAGTCAGATTTATTAATACTGAAGCTATTCTTGGATAAAGAAGAAATATTTGTAAATTTCTCATCCATAGTCGCCGACTCTTCGAAGGGCAAAATAATCTTCTCTGAGTAATTCAATTTATTAATCGGAATCAGAATGAATTTGATATGATTCCTATTTAGAATAGGCTGTGTGTTTGTATGATAATCGGGGCTCCACACGGTAACTTCACCGGTTAGCGAACTCACATCCGCCTCAAACCGACCATTTTCATCAGTCATAATGGAATTTTCGAGATTACTGATATTTACAACTGCACCCTCAATCGGAGTGTTATTGTACGGATCTACAACCTCCCCGGTAATTTTTGAAGTATTCTGAGCAAATGTTAAGTTAAAGCTAAGACAGGTAATTAATAATATTAGAACTTTATACCTATTCATATTCATGATAATTAGTTGATTAATAATTATTTGCAGTTGGTTTTAGTGACCAGTGGTAAGGTCTTAGCCTTTTAGCTCCTCCGGCAGATTCAAGTTTATTGAATACCACTTTTATTCTAAATGATGCCATTGCATCGCCATCGATATTGACAACTCCTACTAAACCTCCGAGTCCGTCCCATCTCCTCATTCCGCCTGGAATTAGGTCTGCTTCAGTTTCCGTCACACGGTCAAAGTTCCACGGCGTAGAAAGACTTACTTGCAGATTTTCATTGATTTTTTGGAAAGTGTAATTTCCTGACTCATCGTCATTTGCAAAATGCACATCGACATACGGGTGTCCGCTACTGTGGAATCCCATATAGAGGTTGTACTCTCCGGGCGGCACTTTTAGCTTCCGAACCACGGTTTTTCCACCTTCATCGTATTTTTCAAGTGGCGGGAAACTCACTGAAAATTCAGAGGTGAGCTCCGGATCACCCGTAACGTTTAACACAAGGTAATTTGGTAAAATTTCAGGTTTCGGTGTAGCAGATTCCACTAAAATCGAAACATTAGGAGAACCATCCGCCCGAAACGTTGTACCTTTGAATTCGTACCAATCTTGTTGCTCAGGTGAAAGATATTGCCAATATTCTATCAACGATTTTATCCGGGATATAATGACGTTGTTTGGTATTTTTATTTCTGTCACGTAATACAAAATTCCGTTACTAAGCTCGACCGGATTTGAGGCATCAATTTTCTGAATCGGATCACGCCATATTCTTCCAAATGAGGATCTTGTATCTTTGTCCGTAAAATCGGAAATTATACCATCATAAAAAGCCGCTTCTTTGATCCATTGCATAGCGAGCAACGTATCAGCCAATGTAACTTGTTTTCCCATAAGCTCATATTGGGTGTTGAGTTTATTAAAGCAGCTTTCTATAACCGAGTTATTCGGGACAAGCGCGGTGAATTGCGAGAATTCAGAATTGAACTGAGCCTTCTCAAACAGCGGGTTATAGACATAGAAAACGGAGTCGTAGAGTGTATTCCCGGTTTTATCTACTCCGATCGGTATGGAATTTACCATATCAAAAACTTTTACGTTCTGAGCAAAAACGGAATCTCTGAATATAGAATATTCATCGCTCAGGCTATACAAATAATCATACATGTTGATTTTGGATTTCAACATGCTTTCAATGATATGAATCACTCCGTTTTTCAATACGTATGATTTTAGGATTTTCACCTTGTTTACATAAACATTTGCCGATTCGCGGGTAATTTGAAGATATACTCCGTTAAGCGAGCGTATCCTTGTGCCGTTTTTAAGGTCTGTATTGATAAATGGCAAGTAGTTGATGTGATACTGCATACGAACCGTATCATTCGGCAAAATATCTGAAGTGCCATCAACAGCCTGATTGTCAGCGACCCAAAGTGTAACTTGCTGATCTTTAACCATCTCTTCATCTATACCCACAGATTTATAAAGATCAAAAAACTTGGAATATTCAGGATGTTTTTGAAAAAACTCGATTAAAGTCAATGAGCTTTTATCAATTGTCTCCAAATCTCCTTCGCCATAATATTCGTCCCAGGTTTCATTACACCCCCAAAGAACCAAGCTGAAAATCAGCGATATGAATATTATTTTTTTCATAATGTTTTAATTTATAGGTTTAAAAATTAAACAGTCTAAATAAGATTGATCATCATCACCTGCAAGAATCCGCAACATGTGAGTCTTGGTTTCGGTAAATTCGATATTACCGATTGTAGTTTCACGATATTGATCAGCTTTGTTGGAAGCACCGGAAGTTGAAATCGGATTTCCTACATATTCCCCGTCAAAAATGAACGAAAGTTTAGCTCCCGGAGCACTTGCAAGACGATTATAATGACCTAAAACGACAGAATATTTTCCTTTTATAATGGCAGGAATTTCCATTTCTATCCATCCAAACATACCAAGCTTAAGAATCATAAAGTCAGTGTAAAGTCCTTTTTTCATTTCCTGAGCATTTCTATCACCAATGTGGTATCCTACCCCATCCCTGTCTTCCGGAACAGCAAGCCAGGTATAACACTCCTGTCCGTTCACCTCGCTTGGAAGCCATCCTGTGAATGAACTGGTCATGGTGGTGATTCGATATACATTCGAAAAACGAGCGGCAATGTATGGATAATCTGTAAACTCCCATTTAACTTGAGTCGCAGGTGGAGCTACAATAGGCATAATGTCGTCAACAACATGCATAACACCATTTTTACAAGCCAAGTTAATCTCTGCAAGTTGCACAAAGGTGTTGGCTGTTTGATTATAATTTATGTACAATTTATTGTCAACTTCCGAGAAATTTACCAATTCATTTTTAGCTAACGTAGCCAAATTCTTCGATTTTACATTTCCGGAAAATGTGGCTAAAGTGCTGAAAGAAGCCAACTGAGGAAGAATGTGATAAGAGATGTATTTGTACAACAGATTTTCAGGATTTGTATAATCAGCATCCGCACCCAGATAAGCTGCCAATGATGCCAGATCATTTATTCCGTTAGTTGTATATACAGAATTCGGTACTGCAAAGAGGGTGTATTTATATTTTTTCTGAATAACAGTACCATCTTGCTGAGTTTCAGAAGTTATGATTCTATCCAACATTTCTGAATATCCTACTGCTTCAACGGCGCTCATGAAAATTGAGAAAGACGGATTGGACAATTTATCGGTAATGGTTTCGGTAATGGGAGTTAAAACTTTGTCAATCGTTTGAATTACACCGTTTGTCACAAGCTTATCAAGCCCTACAATAGTAGCTTCATTATTGATTGTAATGGCGTTCAATCCTTTATTTTCGATAGTAAGAAAATCTCCGGTTGCTGTTGTGTCCGGCAAAACTCCGTTTTCAAAATTTGAAGAGATATACGAGGCGCCCTTTATGGTGTGATACTTAACCAAAATAGTCGCAAATTCTTTATCGATTTCCGATACAGAAGTATAGTTTTTCGAAGAAAGATATTGATTAAAAGCTTCATTATTAGGCACAAAGCATGTATAATTCGCATTCAGATTAATACTGTTATATAAATTTGTGTATTTTAACAGTTCTACCCAAAGCGAATAATTATCGGGATCATTATTCATAAAAGTAGCAGCCGGCAACTCCAAAGCTTCATCCAAGTATGAATCATTTGCAAAAGGATCATCGCAGGAGTAAAGGCTTGCCGCCAGTAATAATACGGCTAAAATTGAGAGGTATTTACTTAAAGTCTTTTTCATGATTCAAAATTATTTACCTAATTTTTCATAATAAGGATTTTGTTTCAACAATGGATTTACAGAAGTTTCTCTTTCATGATACGGCAAATACCAGGAATATACGTCTTCGAGTTTTGATCGGATGATTGCCTGATTGTTTGCTCCGGTTACTTCCAAAACTTGCTGCGTGAGGAGTTCTCTGTATTTTTGATTATCTCTGATTCCGATTCGCATAATGTCAAACCATGATTTTCCTTCTGCAAATAATTCACGCTGACGCTCTTCAAGCAGCATTTTCAACATAAGTTCCTGGTCTGAAACCGAGGAAATTTCGGCTATTCCGGATCTCAATCTGATAAGATTAATGTATTCTGCAGCTGTCGTGAAGTCTTCTTCGGTGCCGAGCATAATGTATGATTCGGCGGCCATAAGATAAATATCTGCCAATCTGTAGATGATAAAATTTTGATCATTATCGGTACCCGATTGACGCGCGGTTTGTCCGTCAGCCAATTTTCCGATATATTTCCAAATTGTCAAATCACTTTCTTTGTACGATGCATTCACGCCTCTGGAGTCATTTTCATCATCATAAAGCAAAACTTGATAGGGAGAAATCAGGTAGTTTTTATTTCCGCTAAACCAGGTTAAAAAACTGTTTGTTTGTGACAGATTTCGGCTGTATTGAATCTCAAATATGCTTTCATTGCTGTTTCCGGGAAAGAAATTGGTGAACCAAAACATTTCCTGAATCAACCCGACTCTTCCTGAGTTGATGATTTTTTCACAATTATCAATACATTCCCGATAATTTCCAAGCCACAAATGAATATCTGCCATGAGCGCGTGTATTGCCCACTTCGTAGCTCTTCCTTTTGTGTTCATCGGATTCGAGAAATCGGCTTCCGGGAAAAACACTTTTGCAGCTTCCAAGTTTGCCGATAAGTCTTTCAAGCTACTATTCAGAATTTCATTCGCATCAGATGCAGCGATTATATACGGCGCTTCATCGTCCACATAGGGCTCTACCACGTATGGAACATCACCAAAAGTTCTTACTAAGTAAAAGTAGGACAACGCGCGTAAGAAATAGGCTTCCGTAAGTAAAGAATTCATCACATTCACATTGAAAGACTCGTCACGATTAACTACATCGGGTGCATATTTGATCACAGAATTAGCCATATTTATGATTTTATAAATATCGCCCCATTCTGCCAAATTATTATTCAGCAAAATATCCAACGAGCGTACTCTCTGAGCCGAATATTGCAAATCGTTGCTGTATCCCAAGAAAGTGATTCCATTGCCTCTGGCTTCTCCCCACAAAAACAACCGCTCCTGCGCAGATCTGAGACTCACATAACCTGCAGCCAGCACTGCTTGCACTTCTTCCTTTGTTTCCCAATAACTTGAACTGTTTTGCTCATTTTCAGGTATTACATCAAGGTAATTGTCGCACGATGTAAAACCGAAAGTCAACGCGAAAACAAGTATATAAATATAAATTTTTGATCGTTTCATATCTGTAAGCTTAAAATCTAAGGTTTAATCCCATTGCTATTCTTAGTGGTTTTGGAGTTGAAGCTTTGTCTAACGCAACTTCGTAAATTCCGTCAACTCTTGACATTGGAACTTCCGGATCCTGTCCCGTATATTTTGAGAAAGTTAATAAATCGTATCCTGTCAAGTAAACCTCCACTCGCTGGAATGAAGTTTTGCTTATTAAATCTCTTGGCAATGCGTATTTCAGCGTGATCGTTTTCATACGTAAGAATGATGCATCTTCTACAAATCGGTCTGAACCAAGATAATTGTATCCTCTGTCAAACAAAGCTCTTGGAATGTGCGTGTCGTCACCTTCATGTCTCCAGCGCTTAATAACTTGTGTACTCTGGTTGTTTCTGCCATACATGTTCTCCATGTCAATCTGAGCCTGATTGATTGCTTTTTGTCCTAATCGACCGTGGAAGTTGGCAATCAGACCAAAGGTCTTATAACTGAAATTAATTCCAAACCCGCCAATCATCGTTGGATTTGAGTTTCCTAAATAAACAATATCGTACTGATTGATTACTCCATCCGAGTTTACATCTAAATATTTGGCATCGCCCGGATATACCTTCATATCATTATTCCGCATAAATACTACATCTCCATTGATATCGTAAATTTGGTTTCCGTCACCATCTCTGGCATACGTATCATTTACATTCTGATATACTCCTAAATATTTATACCCGTAGAACGAACCGAGCGGATCTCCTTCGACAAGCTTATAGGCATACGCGCCATTTTTGAACGCATAGTTGAAGTCAGTTTTATTGCTTGGAAGTTCGAGTACCTGGTTTCTGTTTTGTGCAATGTTGAAGTTGAAAAGCAGACTCCAGTCTTTGTTTCTTAAGAATTCATAATTGAGGTAAAATTCCCATCCGCGGTTTGACATTTTTCCTGAATTAAACCAGGCAACCTGTGAATATCCGGTTGAAGATGAAATGGATACGTTTTTCTGAAGCATATTGGTAGTGAGCTTGTCATACAAGTCAAAAGAGAAAGTCAATCTGTCATCGAAAAATCCAAAGTCAATCCCGAGGTTGGTTTGTGTCACGATTTCCCAATTCAAGTTGTTGAGCTGCATCTTTACCGGCTCTATCGCTACCATGTCACCGTATCCGGGAACAATTGGTTTGAAAGTTCCGAAGTAGAGTGAAGAACCGCTCGGCGCATTACCGCTCTGTCCCCAGCTTACCCTTATTTTGGCTAATGAAATCGGCTCAATTGATTTGATGAAATTCTCTTCTCCGAGATGCCAGGCGACACCAAGTGTTGGGAATCCACCCCATCTGCTCTTTCGAGACATACTCGAGCTGGCTTCCATCCGATATCCGACATTAAACATATACTTGTTATATAGCGAATAGTGCGCATTAAGAATTCCACCCACATCACGATTAATTACCCTGCCGGATCCTGCTCCGCGTATATTCGCACCCGAAATCGGGTCTATGATACCGCTACTTGCATTTCCGCTGGTGGTACTAGAGTAACTGGAAGTAGTTTGATCGGAAGTTTGGAAAATACCGCTTAGCAGAAGTTTATGATTTTCATTGAACATCTTATTGTAAATCAACCGGTTTTCAGTTGTTAAATACAATTTATCATCACCTCTATCTGTACTCAAATTGAATTTCGGATCAATCCAGGAAACTCCCGTTACGCTTTGCGGCAAGAATTGATTTCCTTTTGAAGTCCTTACGTCAAAGCCGACAATACCGTAGTAATCCAATCCTTGAATGAAATTGTAATGAAGGTTGAATATCATTCTGTTTGTCGTCGATTTTGTCCTATTCACACTTTCATGCACCATGGCTACAGGATTATAAATTTTTGTGCTGTACTGTCCCTGAAAATAAGTATAAGGTGTGAAATAATCGCTTGTCCTCTGCCCATCCGGTCCGATTACGTACGGACTCATATTTGGCATTTTCACAATGGCGGCTGCTCTCGCGTTTGGGAAGTCTTTTTCAATAAAGTTTGATTGTCTTTTCCCTTGCGTAAAGCTGAAGTTGGTTGACAGGTCAAGCTTATTCGAAAACCTGTAGTTTATGTCAAACATGGCGCTTATCCTATCAAAAGCAGTTCCAATGGTAGTTCCCTCTTCACTTAAGTACCCTAAGGACAAACGATAGTTGGCTCTATCTCCCCCACCCGACATTGAAATTGTATTGTCCCAGGAATAGCCCGTTTGAGAGACTTCTTCTAACCAGTTAGTGTTTACGTTGTATTCATTAAAATACACCCAGGTCGGGTCAAATGAAATTTCCTTTGTATTGTAAAGTAGCGCTAAGTAATTATTTGCATTTGTTCCGGTTTCGCCTAAGTCAGTTACCGTGTTCCAGATTGCATCCTGTATCATTGACACATACTGGTTGGCATTCAGTAGCGGCAATGAGCTTCCCTCTTTTCTGTATTCATATTTTGAATTAAAAGAAAACTGGATTTTTCCTTTTGATCCTTTTTTAGTTTTAATAATCAACACCCCGTTCGATCCTTTTGAGCCCCAAACAGCTGTCGCGGCGGCATCTTTCAGCACTTCAATAGACTCAATGTCTGCAGGAGATATGTTCAACAATTCTCCGTAATCATCCGAAGTTGCAGTTGCGAAGTTAAAATCACTTGAAACATCAACCGGCAACGGCACTCCATCAATCACAAACAGCGGCTCCGAAGAGGCGTTTAACGATGAAGTACCACGAATTCTGATCGTGCTTTTCGATCCCGGATCGGCACCGGTAAGGATATCCACGTTGGATAATGCTCCTTGCAGAGCTTCCGCAATGGTGGTAACAGGCGATGTCTCCAATCTCTCCATAGAAACGGACTGCGATGCCGACACCTGTTCGCGAGGTGATAATCCGAAATTGTTTTTATCTACTTTTCTTGCTGTTACTTCTACCGTACCCAAGGTGTAATCATCGCTTTCGAGCAAGATATTGATTGTTTTTTGGTTGGTGTAAGGTACTCGCTGAGTTTTATAGCCAATAAAAGAAAATACAATGGTCAAATTGTTTTCCTGTGGAATTGTAATGCGAAATTCTCCATTGATATCCACCATTGCTCCTCCCAAAGAACGATTATTAACGTTCATCACGTTCACATTGGCGCCAATCAACGTCTCATTGGTTTCCTTATCGCGCACAGAACCGGTCAGAATAGTTTGACCCAAAATCGATGTTGTTGAGAAAAGGGCTAATACTATCAAAAATAAATTCAGTTTTTTTGTCATAACTTTTTTCACTTTGTGTCAATTACTATTCTGCTTCTAAAATACCATCAATCAAATATGCAGCACCATCGGCATACATTTTTGGGAAATAGCTTACCACATTGGCTACATTTCCTTTGCCGTCTTTTATTTGCAACCCTGTACCCGTATCAATTAATGTAAGTTTCATTGCTTCTCCGGCAGTATTTTTCTTAAATGTTATTAATTCTCCGTCAACACCCGCTCCCGGGAATGGATAATCTAACAGATTACTCGCGTTTATATCTATGAAGTAATACTTTAAAAAATCCATAACAGCACTCGATGGGAACCAAGGAATTTTACCGACCGAAAAGTCAGCTTCCACAACACTTTGCAGTGGAATCAGAGCGATAAAACGATTTCCTTGCAAGAAGTTAAAAGGTGGAACTGTTTTGTGAGTTGCCGAGGCTTCTATCAACCAGTTGAATGCTGTGAATTCCGGCGGACATGATGCCGGACTCGCTACAATGTCTTTGAACTGTGAAGTCTCAGGCACCAAAGCAGATGCTTCACCTTGCAAAGCATATCCTGTTCCGTTTGACCAGGTTCCGATTTCACTGAATGTCGGAGGTATCATTCCGGCGTTGTAAATAGCAGAAGAATAAATCTCATCGCCTTTTACGTAAATATAATTATAAGGATTTAACGTCCGGTAAATGGCTTCATCGCCTTTTTGAGACATTTTCTTAATGGCTATGTGATTTCCTGAGAAACTTTTCTTCTGCGTAACCTTCATTCGTTCCATTCCGTCCATTCCTTCGATTTGAATTTCTTGAGCACCGTATAAATATGGATTCATATTCACATATTGAATCATAGCTCCGCCCATTGTTGTAAATGAACTAATCATTTCATCCGAAGGATAGAAAACTTTGAATTGATTCTCATCACTGAGCAAAATATTGATATACTCTTGCGACATATCGAGAAACATATTATACGCCGGATTACAGTACATAGGTGATGTAACCTTTTCAAACATTGGAGGAATTATCGCGTTATCCAAACCATAAATGGCGCCGTTGACACACATTTTTTTCATTTTTGCCTGATACGGATCAAACACAATCGGTGTTCCCCAAGAAGTTTTGATATCTCCTCCAAGAATAGTTTCCGGGAACAACAAATCTCCGCCACTCACATGATTTGTAAGGAAAGCAAGCAAGGGTGTGAAATTTACATTTTGAATTCCCGCATCATTATAGTACGGTTGCCAGTATTTATTGTAAAATGCTGTCAGCGCATTGTTATTTGGCGCGAATACATTCATCGCGTTTCTTGAAAGATTAGATAACTGCGCATAATCCAACACAGGACTGTTTACATCATTTGTCCACTCAGAAGCAATGGCAGGAAGGACAAAATGGTAGTGCAAAAACAACGAATCTCCTTTTCCGTAAGCTGTTGTTGACGCGGCATCGTAACGGAAGTTAATAAATCTATCGTAAATTTCTTTGAAATGGTTGTAATCCGGTTCGTTCGAAAGCTGTTTATGAATAGTTTCCAACGGCTCTATTACCTGATTCAACGTGTAAACATAACCGTTATCCGTAACTATAGCGTATTCATTTACTGTGGCGTTGGACACATTAAAACCATTATCTCCCTGCCAAACAGAATTTGGATAGAAATATTCGTAATTTTGTTTGGCGTTTATCTTCTTCGTTTTGAACAAATTATGAGAAAATACCGGTAAAAATCTGTCTTTGTGGATAATTTTTTTTGAACCGGCGTTATCAGCTATGTCAATTGCTGTCGATATCGCATCCCGGCTCTTGGTTCGGAATTTATAAAAAAGCCCCGGTTGGTTTGTATTTAGCTCAGCCTCAATACCTCCGGGATGATAATTTTCAAACCGTTCTTTGCTGAATGAATAATAAACTAAGTGGTAGGCAATTATTTTTTCTAATTCTGCCGCAGACAAATCATTGATAGAGCTGATATTTCTGTCGGCAAAAAAAGCCTTGAACGCATCGTCAGTTGGGGCCATTACCGTTATCTGCCCTTTCCCTTGCACCAAATCATTGAATGGAGTCTTTGAAACCGCATCTAAAAATATGGTGAAATTCCCTTTTGCCTCCAACACCTCCCAGGCATTACCTTTCAGATTATCCGGAAGTTTGTAATATTTATCCATTTCAGTTTCACATGCCGTGAATATGAACATGAAAAATATCAGAAGATAATTTAGTTTTTTCATCGTAATGAATATCGTATTTAATGCTGTTAATTTTGGATTATATTATTGAAGTCTTCTCACTTAATAATTTCGAATTTTTATTTTATTTCTTCACAACTAACGAAGACAAAATTCCTGCATTCGTTTTCACCGTACAAATGTAAGTTCCGGAAGGCAGACTGCTTAAGTCGCTTACTTGAATTTCATTTGTTTCAGTTTTTATCACTGAGTTGTACATCTGCTGTCCGGTAGTTGTATAGAGATTTAGTCTCATCTCTTTTCCTGTGAAATTATGGGGTAATTCGATTATTAGTTCATTAGAAAACAATGTGGGATACACGGTTAGCTTTTCTGCAATTTGATTTCTAAACACTGAAGTTTGAAGGGCTGAATCATAAATATTTTTCACATCGTCTGCAGTTAATGCCGATGAATAGAATGAAAGTTCATCTAAACTTCCTTTGAAAGGTGTATTGAAATTGATATTGCAGTTGCCTATCACAAGGTCTTCTATTTGTGAAATATCTCCTGTATTATCATTAGACTCACCTTTTAATTCTCCATTGATGTACATTCGTATTTTTTTCGCTTCGGTATCTCTTACACATGCAACATGTGTCCATTCGTTATTGAAATAAACATTTGAACCTGAAATATCTACCGTGGATTTTATGACATCGTCATCAATCCCAAAGACCAGAATGTTGTTCTTGTATTGAAGTCCGATCCATCTTCCGGTAGTTCCTGCAGCGGTGTTTTTCGCATGGCTTCCTTTATGCAGCAAGTACCAATCAACTCCTGACCCTCCGCTGGACTTAAACCAAATATCGAATGAGAATGACTGAGTGCTGAGATTCATCAGATCATAATGCGGCTGTACCATTCGTTGTGTCGCGGGTGTTCCGGCGAAAACAATGCTGTTATTAACTACTCCGCTTGTCCAGGATGGTGTTAAATCGGCAGCTTCAGCTGAGCCGAAAATTTCATTTTTAGCCGAGTTTCCGCTTGTTTCATCAAATTTAAAATAAGCTATTTTCTCTTTCTCAGTCTGTTTAGCAGATGTGAATGACCAAAGATCTCCAGTTTGAGCGCCGAGAGCATTTTTCGTGTCAACTCTCCAGTAATAAGTGGTTTCGGGTTGTAACTGAACTTTATGGGAGCTTGCCATCGTCTCTTCGACCATGAGAGTCAGATTGTCAGCTTCTGTTCCAAAATACAATGTGTAATACAAATCACCTCCCCAGAATCCGGTAGTATTTGTCCAGGAAAGCGTTGTTTCAACATACTCACCAATGGTAGAACCATCTGCCGGAACCGGGCTGCTTGCTGCAACCGGCGGGGATGGCACTCCAAATGTCGTCGCATTAAACACATCGGAATATAAAGATTCCATTGTTTCAGAAACCACTTTTATTCGATAATAATAGGTTGTAGTGGGCTGGAGATTTTCATTTTTGAATTCTACCGCGGTGGGAGGCAAAGTAGCGATAACTTCATAGTTTACATTGTCTGTTGAGCTTTCTATAACAATGTTTTTAATGTCAGTTTGATTATTTACCCATTTTAAAAATATGAAGTCAGAATCTATCGCTTTCACTCCAAGCTGAGTTGGATATCTTAGAAAAGGAATACCGTCTGTAATCGAATTTATATACCTTTCTATGTTCAAATATCCATCAGAATGCACTAAAAGCGCATCGGCACTGTTATTTTTGTCAAGTCCGTTTGCATCTTCCCAGAAATCGGGGATACCGTCATTATCCGTATCCAAATGCCCGGGTCCATTGAAAACATTTCCTACAATTCCCGGAAGTCCTAAATCTACCTCACCATTTATCAGCGTTCCGGTAGTACCTAACGATGTAAGTTCATCTATTAAATAAGCATCAACCTGATCACGCTTCGGCAGGCTGGCACCAACATTTTCAACCACCCAATCATATGCTTCAAGCGCGGTTAAATTAGTGGTAATCTCCGGGTGTAATTTTGGGATACCAACAAATTGAGATTTGTCTGAAATAAAAGTCACAGGCGCCAAGTCAGCATCTTCGGCAGGAATTCCATTCAGCACTCCATCTCTTGAATAGTCTAAATAATTTCCTTTGTGAAATACCTGAAAATTCAAATTTCCTCTTACAAACGCGTCTGTTCCACCTGTACTGGGTCCTTTAATAAAATAATTATCTTCTATCGCGCCCCAGGAAGTTCCCTCTGAATCACCAAGAATATATCCTCCGCCAGAGCCCCAGTTGTAAACCACATTGTTCACATATTGATTCAAACCTTTTACTTTTGGATTTCGGGTTTTATTGTCAATGTACAAGTTTCTGTATAATGTCACACCGCCGTTTGTCTGTACCAATCCTCCGGCTGAATGTGTTTGCAATCCTTGCCCTATTATCGAGTTTTGGATAGTGATGTCACCCGGCTCATTTCCTTTTTTATCCCAGCTGATAGAGAAATTCTCATCTCTTCCCCAAGTCACTGACACGTGGTCAAAAATCATATTTTTTCCATTCGCGATACCGGCAGCATCTTTCCCTGAATCACCACCGATTCCCATCCTGAATCGCATATACCTTACAATGATATTATTCGCACCCGAAAATGAAACACCATTTCCATATACTGTAATACCATCACCGGGTGCGGTTTGCCCTGCGACATATAGGTTTGAACTGAATACTAATCGTGATTTGATTTTTATAACTCCGGCTACATCAAAGATAACAATTCTATTGGGTTGACTGATTGCATCCCTGAGAGAACCGGGTCCCGCGTCATTTAGATTTGTCACTCGGTAAACTTGCCTCACACCACCTGCGCGAGCGCCAAGCGCATATTTTCCGAAACCTTCTGCTCCGGGAAATGCAAGAACCTGAGCATCTATTTGAAAAAGAAAAGAGAGAAATATAAAAATAGCTGTAAAGGATAGGAGCCTTTTCATTTTAGTGTTTTTTTTAGATTAAGGTAAATGACAAGAAGATATACAGAATAGGCGATTACTGCCTATTCTGTATTATCTTGAAATTTAAGTTTATGGTTGAAAACTTATTATTTTACTAAGACTTTTTTGGTAATATGGCCGCCTTCAGAGGTTGTGATTTTAACAGGATATAATCCCGGATTAATATCTGAAATTGTCGCTGAATTAGAATTGACAATTCTTGAATTCATCAGCTGCCCTTGAATGTTGAAAATTTCAACTTTTCCTATTTCATACTCTTTTGATGAAATAGTAAACACTCCGTTTGAAGGATTTGGATAGATGGATATCTTGCTGTCAAGATCTAAGTTTTTCACGCCGGTTGCACCATGTGCAGTCGCTATGATTTTATAACCGGTTACAGCTTCGGTTTCATCTTTCAATTCTACTTCTTCGTAAGTCCATGTTACTCCGGCCGGGAAACCAACAAATTCTACATCGTAAGTATCTGTTGCTCCTTTTGCTTTGACAAATGAAATCAGCTCAACCTGATCACCGTCAGCAATGGAAAAATCCGAAGTCGGAATTACTCTGATTTTTGGATTGTGGATTACGCCTTCGATTGTATCGGGAAGGAATCTTATCTGATCATTTACAATCAATTTATCGTATTTAGTTGCCGATGTAATTTCAAATTCTGCAACTGCGGTTGAGTTTAATCTTACCGGATAGTTATAATTTCCTACATCTCCACCGGCTCCGATTGTATCAGAAACGATGATGGTACCGATGCCATTATAACCGATTTCTAATTTTCCGGAAACCTCTACAGTCCCCGTAAGTCTTCCGTTTCCACCGCCAACTGCGCCTTCATAGATATTAAGCACATTCACTTTACTTCTACCTAAGGCGGTTTTGTTAAGTTCGTTTTCGTCAACATTTACATAGAAACGACCTTCTCTTACCTCTACTCCATAAGTTCCCGAAACATCGGTATTACTTGTAAATGTATAAGTACCGGTTCCAACTTTGAATAATCCAACTGAGTTATACCCCTTTCCGCCTTTATCTCCAAAATTTCCGGGGAATACAACATCAGTATTCAATCCACCAACCATATAGTAAATTTTCGGAGTGGTTGATGCTTTGTAATATCCGCATAGCAAGTTATTGGCATCAGTTGCTGTAAGTTCGCCGATCGCGTAGCATCTGTTTCCCGACTCGGCTGTTAAGGCTATATCTTGCCCCAAATGAAGCTTTTTGTCGTAAAATGTAGAGTCAACTCCCCAAAGAACCGTTGTGTCTTTGTAAGTTTTCCCTGTATTCAATATCAAGCCGTAAAAACCCGGATTGACACCGCTCATTACATATTTTTCAACTGAAATTTTTCCTGTAAAACCTTCCAAATTTGGCGGATTGTTCTTTGTACCAAAATAAGTTCTTTCACCACCGGCTTTAATCAGGATATCTCCTGATCCGGTAATTTCACTATTCCAATAGCTGTACCTGGAGAGTTCTACTGTTGAAGTAGTTCCGGCTGCAAACTCCATTGGAACTGCAATCGATGGATAGCTGCTGCTAGAAGAGGTTGCAAAATTCACAGTTCCTCCTTCCATCAAAATTTTACTGCCAAAGATATTCGGTGACGATTGTTTTTCCATCGCCAAACGTCCATTTTTTACTACAGAGCCGCCGGTAAGCTGATTTTCAACATCCATTACAAAGTCTCCGGTACCGTCTTTCACGAGCGTACCTTCACCCTTTATCATGTCTGTTGTTGCTGTTTTTCTAATCAAATAAGGCCTTTTAGCGTTTACTGCAATACCTGTTGTCTGTATTACGCCATCAATTAGTATCGTATCTGATCCTTCCGCGGCTGTTTCATCAAATATAGCTTTGGCATCATCGACCCAAGCCTTCGGAATGGGTAGAGCTCCCTCTTGCCAATTGGCAACTGCAGTACTCCAAGTCTGATCCACTTGCTTTCCTTTCCAAACATATTCTTGTGCATCTGAAAAAGTAAAAGACCACATAAATATGCCTACAAAAATAACGGATAAAGTAATTTTTTTCATGGTTAAATTTATTATGTTTTTAAATAATTTCGTTTTTCACTTTTCAAAATTACGAAACAAGTCAAAAGCGCCAACTGTTATTTTTGATAAATGAATTAAGATTTTTGATATTTTACGGCCCGAATGTTAACCTATTTAACGATTAAACTTCCGGGTAGTTAATTTTTATATACATATCTGTCATTGTGTTAACAATCGAGTACGAAATAAAGAGGTTGTTTGATGGTTAAAAGTAGTGTAAAAACAGAAAAAGAATCGAAAAATAAAGCTATTTTCGAACAAAACAATTTGATGGACACAATAATAATATTTAAAAACACATATTCCGAATTTGTCGTATTATCCACCGCATTCTGAAACTTGTTAGACCAAAGTGATGACAATCGGCAATAATTCATAAGCTTAAAATTAATGAGCAGAGAGAGAGTTTTACCATTATTAATATTATGGTATATAAGCAAACTTATCCGAACTCACATCAAGCAACCACAAACGCCGCGTTTCAGGCAGAATCCTACATCAATGAGTTATTCTGTCAATAAAAATGGAAATTGACAACTACCTATAGATTAGCAATAATATTGGATATCAGTCTTTGACTTATGTATTTCACAAAATAAACATATTTGTTAAATAATGACAAAATTTGGAATATTTTTAACAAAATCAATACCTTTGTAGTAGAACAGCACAGTACGGTACAGTATGTCATTAAAATTCAATCAATCCAGCACAAAAACTCAGCAATTAGCCGACTATTTACAAAAAGCGATTTCTGAAAACAACTTGAAGGTGGGAGAAAAACTTCCTTCAATAAATGACTTGAGCAAAAAGTATCACGTCTCGCGTGATACGGTGTTTAAATCTTTTCTGATTTTGAAAGAAAAAGGCCTGATCGACTCCATGCAGGGCAAGAGTTATTTTGTAGCATCTCACACAACTGAAGTTTTTTTACTGCTCGATGAATATTCTCAATTCAAAGAATCGTTGTATAGAAGCTTGCGGAATAAACTGCCACTGAACTATAAGATTGATCTTTGGTTTCACAACTACAATGAAAACCTGTTCAACACGATAATTAAGGAAGAAAAAGGGAAGCATTCCAAATACATTGTAATGAATTACCACAATGAGAAATTTTCAAATATCCTATCGGAAATTGATAAGAAAAAGTTGCTGCTGCTCGACTTCGGGAAGTTTGACAAAAAAGGATATTCCTATATTTGCCAAGACTTTGATGATAGTTTTTACAATGTACTGTCATCGGTAAAAGACAGATTGTCTTATTACGAAAAATTGATTTTAGTATTCAACAAATCGCACAAACATCCGCAAAGCAGCATAGATTATTTCATAAAATTCTGTGAAGACAACCTTTTTCCTTACGAAGTCATGGATGGTTTTTCGGAGGTAGACAACATCGAAGAAAAAAGCCTTTACATAGCCATTAAGCAGAGTGATGTTGTCAATTTAGTAAAACGAAGCCGTTTTGAAGGGATGAAAATGGGAAAAGATTTCGGATTAATCGCCTACAATGACAACCCTTTTTATGAAATAATCGGAGATGGAATTTCCACCATCAGTATCGATTTTAATGTTATGGGATCTTTAGCGGCCGATTTTGTACTTACCGGAAGCAAAATACAAACTTTTATTCCAACAAACATCAATATCAGGAATTCGTTCTGATTTACATTATAGAGTAATATGACTTAGTTTAACATTGCTTTCAAATATAGTTGGTTGATGTTTTCTAATATCGCTGACAATTAACACTATAACATTCTAACTTATTTAATCTCTATTCTCGTTTTTTAAAATTGAAATAAAAACAAAACAATACACATTAAGCTATGAAACAGCCATTAAAAGCGAATATTCACCCAAACCGCATGAAGATGAATGGCGTTTTCCATAAGACCTTGATGTGAAAAAATCACTATTAATCGGCTAAAAATTGTCTGTAGGACAATTCCTTAAATAACCCCCGGATTTATCTGGGGGTGAAAGGTCAAAAATATGGCAAAACTCTGTAGGAGTTTTCCCAAAAAATCAGCACCGGGAAACACTTACAGTATTTGATTGCTAACTTATGGAATCCACCCCCAATTAAAATTGGGAAACTTGTCCGACCTTAGGCGGATTATGAAAATTAAACTTCTACGAAGTAAAAAAACGATTCCACAAGTTGTTCACGAGCTACATATAGCTGCATATCAGCAACATATGTTGCGAATTGATATTTTTATAGATCAGTAATATTAAAAAATAAAATTTATCGTATGAAAAATTATCCAAAAATAGGCATTAGACCTACCATTGATGGCCGCCAGGGCGGAGTAAGGGAGAGTTTGGAAGAAACGACAATGAACTTAGCAAAAGAAGTTGCTAAATTAATCTCCGAAAACCTCAGAAATCCCGATGGATCGCCAGTTGAGTGCGTTATTGCAGACACAACAATCGGACGAGTGGCAGAATCTGCAGCTTGCGCCGAAAAATTCGAACGTGAAGGAGTCGGATCTTCTATCACCGTGACTTCCTGCTGGTGCTACGGCGCCGAAACAATGGACATGCACCCGTATTATCCGAAAGCGGTATGGGGTTTTAACGGAACTGAACGACCGGGAGCAGTATATCTGGCCGCGGTTCTTGCCGGACACGCGCAAAAAGGGTTACCGGCATTCGGCATTTACGGACATGATGTGCAAGACGCCGGCGACTTGAACATTCCGGAAGATGTAAAAGAAAAGTTGCTCAGATTCGCTCGTGCAGCTCAATCCGTAGCCACAATGCGTGGCAAATCTTACCTTTCAATCGGAAGTGTCTCGATGGGAATTGCCGGTTCAGTAGTTTCACCCGAATTCTTTCAGGAGTACCTCGGCATGCGAAACGAATCGGTAGATATGTCCGAAATTCTTCGCCGAATCGAAGAGAAAATCTACGATAAAGCCGAGTATGCCAAAGCAATGGCCTGGACAGAAAAATATTGCAAACCAAACGAAGGAACAGATTTCAACTCAGAAGCAAAAATCAAATCTCGTGAAGGGAAAGACGCCGATTGGGAATTTGTAGTAAAAATGACTTTGATTATCCGTGATTTAATGTCCGGAAATCCGAAACTTCGTGAGCTTGGTTTCAAAGAAGAGTCGCTCGGACATAATGCCATAGCTGCAGGCTTCCAAGGGCAGCGTCAATGGACCGACTTCAAACCAAACGGAGATTTTTCAGAAGCTATTCTCAACAGTTCTTTCGATTGGAACGGAATAAGAAAAGCATATGTAGTCGCCACTGAAAATGATGCGCTGAATGGCGTAGTGATGCTGTTCGGACATTTACTGACTCAAACAGCGCAGATATTCTCCGATGTTCGTACTTTCTGGAGCCCGGAAGCAGTAAAGCGGGTAACGGGGAAGGAACTTACGGGTGTGGCTAAAAATGGCATTATCCATTTGATTAATTCCGGATCAACTACCCTCGATGGCACCGGACAGCAATCCCGTGATGGGAAACCTGCCATGAAGCCATTCTGGGAAATCACAGAGGAAGAGGTCGAAAAATGCTTGGAGGCTACAACCTGGTTTCCTGCCAATCGCGATTATTTTCGAGGCGGAGGATATTCTTCTAATTTCCTTTCAAAAGGCGGTATGCCCGTCACAATGAGCCGGTTGAATTTGGTGAAAGGACTTGGTCCGGTTTTGCAAATCGCTGAAGGCTGGACCGTGGAAATTCCTGAAGACATCCACAAAACACTGGATGAACGAACCGATAAAACCTGGCCTACAACCTGGTTTGTACCGCGACTCGACGAGACTAAAATCCCGTTCAAGGATGTATATTCCGTCATGAATCACTGGGGAGCAAACCATGGCGCGATCAGCTACGGTCATATCGGGCAGGATTTGATCACGCTTGCATCGATGCTGCGAATTCCCGTGAACATGCACAATGTTGAAGATGAAAAAATCTTCCGTCCGGCAGCTTGGAATGCATTTGGAATGGACAAAGAAGGGGCTGACTACAGAGCATGTCAAAACTTCGGTCCGCTTTATAAGTAGTTGACTTTCCACCTGTATCTCTGAAACCTGATATACAGGTGGTTGTTTTATAAAAAAACACTACTGACCGACTAAAAATTGTCTGTAGGACAATTCCTTAAATAACCCCCAGATTAATCTGGGGGTGATAGGTCAAAGAGATGGCAAAACTCTGTAGGAGTTTCCCAAAAAATAAGTATTGGAAAACACATACAGTATTTGATTACTAACTTATGGCTCTCCAATTAAAATTGGAGAACTTGTCCGACCTTTGGCGGATTATGCAAAGCAAACTTCTACACAGTTAAAAAAAGCGCTCCAAAAGTTGTTTAGAAACTATATATAATTGTATATGTGCAACATATGTTGCGTATTAATATTTTGTCAGTCAAAAATGAAAAAAAATAGTAACCTTTTATTCTCACTCAAAATCTGAATTCTATGCTAAAAAAAATCCCAAAAATATTATCACCCGAACTTGTCAAAACCCTAATGGAAATGGGACACGGTGATGAGATAGTCATAGCCGATGCGAATTTCCCTTCGTGCTCCATTTCTAAGAATGTAGTCCGGGCAGACGGGCTGTCAGGAGCTGACATTCTGAAAGCTGTTTTAGAGCTTTTCCCGTTAGATACGTACGCTGAATATCAGGTCTATTTAATGGAAGTCGTACCCGGCGATGATTACAAACCGGTAATTTGGCATGAGTACAAAAATATTTTGACAGCGTCAAATGAAAGATTTAATATCGGATATCTTCCTCGTTTCGATTTTTATGAAAGAGCCAAAACGTCTTATGCCGTAGTAGCTTCAGGAGAAAAGGCTCTGTATGCAAATATTATTTTGAAAAAAGGTGTTGTAAATTAATCACTCATATACACTTAAATACCAAATGAAAGAAAACACAGCCGAAACTAAAAAACCAAAAGTAGTTGAGCGAAAATATTTAATCCCGTTTATCCTTATAACGAGCCTTTTCGCTCTATGGGGTTTTGCGAATGACATCACCAATCCGATGGTGGCGGCGTTTCAGACAATTATGGAAATTCCCGTTGCAGAAGCGGCTTTAGTGCAATTCGCGTTTTATGGCGGTTATGGCACCATGGCTATTCCTGCCGCGCTATTCATAAGAAAATACAGTTACAAAAACGGGATTCTTCTCGGATTGCTGTTATATGCCTTAGGAGCTTTGCTATTTTGGCCGGCAGCACAATTTGAGCTGTTCTCATTCTTTTTAATCTCACTTTATATCCTGACTTTCGGATTGGCTTTTCTTGAGACCACCGCCAACCCCTATATCTTGTCAATGGGCGATGCCGAAAGCGCCACCAGAAGACTGAATCTGGCTCAATCATTCAACCCGATGGGCTCGCTTTTAGGCATGTTCGTAGCGTCAAATTATGTGCTGACCTCACTGCACTCAGAAGCACGCGACAGCGCTGGAAACTTGATTTTCAACACGTTAAGCGTTGCTGAAAAAACGGCGATTCGCACACACGATTTAGCTGTTATCCGTAACCCGTATGTTACGCTTGGGGTAGTTGTCATTGTGGTATTTATTATCATAGCTGTCACGAAAATGCCAAGAACCCAACTCGAAGACAAGTATAATGACAACGCGCGTGATTCAGCGAAACGATTAATTCGAATACCAAAATACCGCGAAGGAGTTATTGCTCAACTGTTTTACGTGGCAGCTCAGATTATGTGCTGGACTTTCATAATCCAATACGCTGAAAATATCGGAATCCCCAAAGCTGTCGGACAACGGTATAATATTCTGGCAATGTCGATTTTCCTTTCAAGCAGATTTATCAGTACCTACTTAATGAAATATGTAAAATCGAGCATTATGCTGACAGTTTTCGCTTTCGGAGCAATGCTGACTACACTCGGCGTGATTTTTATTGGCGGAATGACCGGATTGTATTGCTTAGTAGCTACTTCCGCGTTTATGTCGTTAATGTTCCCTACGATTTACGGAATAGCACTTCACGGCATCGGGAGCGACGCGACACTTGGAGCAGCCGGACTTGTAATGGCAATCGTCGGAGGAGCTTTAATGCCGCCGCTACAAGGAAGCATCATTGATTTAGGAAAAGTAGGCTGGCTGCCGGCTGTAAACGCTTCGTTCATTTTACCGTTTATCTGTTTTATTGTGATATTCGTTTATGGAATGAGAGCGTACAAAAGAAATTATTAGAAATAGATTTTTTTAAATCTGAATCACAGGAGTGCAATCCGGATAAGCTCAGACTCAAATTAGATAATCAACAAACATAAAAGTGCCAAAATTCATAGTAAATAAATCATTTTTCTCCGGATAAATAGGTTTATTTAGTATATTTTTGTATCACAAAACATTAAAATTAAATAACACATGGCGATACTAATCATCATGCCCAAGCAGGGACAATCCGTAGAAAGTTGTATCATTGGAACAATCAACAAGCAAAAAGGCGACGAAGTAAAGAAAGGCGATGTGCTGTTTTCTTACGAAACAGACAAAGCTACTTTTGAAGAAGAATCTCCTGCTGACGGCACTATATTAGAAGTATTTTACAACGAGGGCGATGAAGTTCCCGTCTTAGAAAACATGATGGTTATCGGAAATCCGGGAGAAGATTTTTCCGATTTAATTGGAGACAGCAAAGAGCAAGAAGCTCCTCAAAATCTCGCCAAAGTGGAGGAAACTCCGGAAACAGAAGCACCTTCCCTAAGTGAAACCCAAGATCTGAAACCCGCGACTCCAAGCTCAGGACTCGAGACTAAATTCATTTCACCGCGTGCCAAAAATCTTGCTGAAAAATCAGCGTTAGATGTTTCTCAGATCACCGGTACCGGACCGAAAGGACGTATCATAGAAAAAGATGTGCAGGAGGCTTTGGCAAATCGTCCTAAGCTGACACCGTTAGCCAAGAAGATAGCAGTTTCAGAAGGCGTTCAGCCCCAAAGCGCAGGCACAGGATTAGCAGGCACCGCCAAAGCGGGCGATCTGCTTCCGCCACCGATAAACACGACGTACGGTATCGATTTTGAAGATAAGAAAATCACCAACATGCGGAAGCTTATTGCTAAATCCATGCATGCTTCTCTGCAAAACTCAGCACAACTCACACATCACCTTGGAGCCGATGCGCGTCGTATTCTCGAACTCCGAAAACAGGCAAAAGCCAATTTCGAAGCCGGAAAAACAAGCGCGAATATCACCCTGAATGACATGGTCTGTTTCGCCGTTATCAAAGCGCTGAAGAAATTCCCGAATGTTAACTCCCATTTCTTGGGCGACACGATACGCTATTTCAACAAAATCCATTTGGCATTGGCTGTAGATACAGAACGCGGCTTAATGGTACCTGTAGTGAAAAACGCGGATGATTTATCCATTGAAGGCCTCTCCAATCAGTTCAAAGAATTAGCAGCTGCCTGCAGGAAAGGAAATGTGAATCCCGAAATTCTGGCAGCCGAAGCCGGTACTTTCACCGTTTCAAATCTTGGAAATTACGGCGTAGAGATGTTTACCCCGGTAATCAATCTGCCGCAATCAGCTATTTTGGGTGTCAATACCATTGTTCCCAGACCCAAAGATCTGGACGATGGAGTCTATGCGTTCGTGCCCTACATTGGACTAAGCTTAACGTATGACCACCGCTCATTAGACGGCGGCGAAGCAACAAGATTCTTAAAACAGATTGCCATTGAGATAGAAAATCTCTCTATAGAAGTTTAGAATAGAACACAAGAAGCTCTCGTAAGACATGAAACGAAATACAAGTCTTACAAGCCCGATAAAATTCGCAATATTTCGAAAAAATTAATTTTCAAAACGTAAATCGTAAATAGAAAATACTATGATAGATCTAATCATCATCGGAGGTGGTCCTGCAGGCTATGTTGCAGCTGAAAGAGCCGGACACAAAGGACTGAAGGTTCTTTTGATTGAAAAAAAAGCACTCGGCGGTGTATGTCTGAATGAAGGCTGCATCCCGACAAAAACCATGCTTTACAGTGCCAAAACGTATGAAAACGCGCTTCACGGTGAAAACTACGGAGTTTTTGCAGGAAAAGTAAGCTTTGATTACGGAAAAATTGTGTCTCGGAAAGACAAAATTGTCAGGAAATTAGTTGCCGGCGTGAAATCCAAGATGAAACAAAACAACGTAACCGTAGTAGAGGGCGAAGCTATGATCAAAGGACGCAGCGACAAAGGAATCGAAGTTTCTGCTAACGGAGAGAATTATTTAGGAGCCAATTTGCTGATTTGCACCGGCTCGGAAGCTTCCGTGCCACCCATTCCCGGACTGAAAGAAGCAGGAGAGCTTATTCTCACAAATCGGGAAATCCTCCAACTCAAAGAACAACCCAAATCACTGATTGTCATTGGCGGCGGCGTTATAGGGATGGAGTTCGCGAGTTTTTACAACTCTTTGGGAACAAAAGTAACAGTAATAGAAATGCTTCCCGAAATCCTCGGCACCACCGACAGCGAGCTTTCAGCCATGCTTCGCTCTCAGTATGCCAAACGTGGAATCGAGTTTAACCTGAATGCCAAAGTTACGCGAGTGGACGGCAATAAAGTTATTTATGAAAAAGATGGACAAACCCATACGGCAGAAGGAGAAAAAATCCTTTTGAGCGTAGGTCGCAGAGCAAACATACAAGGCTTCGGGTTAGAAACGCTAAATGTTGAAACAACCCGTGCCGGAATCAAAGTTGATGAAAAAATGCGCACCAACGTTCCGAATGTTTATGCAGCAGGCGATGTAACCGGATTTTCGCTCTTAGCGCACACAGCCAGCCGCGAAGGCGAAGTGGTGGTAAATAACCTGACAGGAAAAAGTGATATAATGCGTTACAATGCCATTCCGGGTGTAGTTTACACCAATCCCGAAATAGCAGGCGTAGGCGAAACCGAAGAATCAGCCAAAGAAAAAGGAATCGCATATAAAGTCGCTAAACTTCCCATGGCTTATTCCGGACGTTTCGTAGCCGAAAACGAAGGCGGCAGCGGAGTCTGCAAAGTGCTAATCGGCGAAAAATACGGTGAAGTACTCGGTGTCCACATGCTTGGCAATCCAAGCAGCGAGATGATTTACGGCGCATGCATTGCCATTGAAAACGAACTTACGTTAGACGAGATGAAGGAGGTCGTGTTCCCACACCCCACCGTAAGCGAAATATTCAAAGAAGTGGTGTTCGCATTTTAAAGAAAACTCTTACCCAAAATGGGAAATAGAGAGTTTTAAAAAAAAGTTATAGCTTGACTAAGAACTGATTACAATTAAAAAACTGCATTTAAAGCCTGTTCCATGAGGGTGAGTAGTTACAAAAAAAAGACACTTAATCTCTAAATAACAATTAATTTTAATTCAATTATTGAATACTAACAAACTTAAATTTCCCCACGATATTCCTCATTAGGGAGTTAAGGGACTTATAATTATGCCAAAGATACAATTCCTCGATCCAACCGAGACCCGCAAACCAAGTTTCGTAGAATTTCAACCCATTCCGGTCAATCAGTATCAAAAAACCGTAAAAGATGAGTTGAAAAACTTCACCAAAGAAGACCTCAAGGCCATTTATCATGACATGGCGCTGATACGGGAATTTGAAACCATGCTCAACCTGATTAAGACCAAAGGAGAGTATAACGGAACACCTTACAACCATCCCGGTCCCGCTCACCTTTCCATCGGACAAGAATCCGCAGCCGTAGGAATGGCATGGACTCTGGGAGTGGAAGATTTTATTTTCGGTAGCCATCGTTCGCACGGAGAAATAATCGCGAAAGGAATGTCGGCCATTTACAAGTTAGATGACAAACAGTTGAATGAAATAATGGAAACATTCTTTGATGGAGCTGTGCTGAACGTGGTAAAAAAAGATTTTAAAGGAACCACTAAAGAGCTGGCCAAAAGATTCCTCATTTACGGAACCTTGGCAGAAATATTTGCGCGAGAAACCGGCTTCAACAAAGGACTCGGAGGTTCGATGCACGCCTTTTTCACACCGTTCGGAGTCTATCCGAACAACGCGATCGTGGGAGGTTCAGGCGATATCGCCGTAGGTGCCGCACTCTACAAGAAAGTAAACCGCAAACCCGGCATCGTGGTAGCCAATATCGGCGATGCTTCGATGGCGTGCGGTCCTGTTTGGGAAGGAATTTCATTCGCCGCTATGGATCAGTTCAAAGAACTTTGGGAAGGCGACATGCAAGGCGGACTGCCTGTGATTATCAACATCATGAACAATCAGTACGGCATGGGCGGTCAAACCAGCGGTGAAACAATGGGATACGAAATTGCAGCCCGAATAGGCGCGGGAGTGAATCCGGAACAAATGCATGCCGAGCGGGTGGACGGATACAATCCGCTGGCAGTTATCGATGCCTACAAACGGAAACGGAAAATACTGGAAGACAAAAAAGGACCGGTACTTTTGGACGTTCTAACCTATCGCTACAGCGGACACTCGCCATCCGATGCCAGCTCATACAGAACAAAAGAAGAAATTGAAGCCTGGGAAGCACAGGACTGTATCATTACCTACGGAAAACAGCTGATTGACGCGAAAGTGGCGACAAAAGATGAGCTTGAGAAAATGCAGGAAGATATCAAAGTGCTGATAAACGAGATGTTTCTTAAAGCTATAGACGATGAGCTTTCTCCGAGAATGAAAAATCCGGAAGTTATCAGCGATATGATGTTCTCAGATGGTTCGGTAGATAGTTTCTCCGATGCTAAACCGGATGTATTACAGCCGATTGAAGAAAATCCGCGAGTAAGAAGAATCGCTCAGAAAGAACGTTTCGCTTTCGATAAAGACGGAAAACCTTTCAGCAAAATGAAACAGTTGCAGCTTCGCGATGCGCTCTTCGAAGCCATAATCGATCGTTTCTACAAAGATGCTTCCTTAGTTGCCTACGGAGAAGAAAACCGTGACTGGGGTGGAGCCTTTGCCGTGTACAACGGGCTGACCGAAGCGCTTCCTTACCATAGATTGTTTAACTCGCCCATTTCGGAAGCCGCCATTATCGGCACAGCTATCGGATATGCCATGTGTGGCGGACGGGTGATTCCGGAAATCATGTACTGTGACTTCCTCGGCAGATGCGGTGACGAAGTATTCAACCAGCTTCCCAAATGGCAAGCTATGAGTGGAAATGTACTGAAAATGCCGGTAGTCGTTCGGGTTTCTGTCGGCTCCAAATACGGCGCGCAGCACTCACAAGATTGGACTTCTCTTGTAGCACATATTCCGGGATTGAAAGTTTGCTTCCCCGTAACACCATACGATGCTAAAGGGTTGATGAACGCTGCATTACAAGGGACGGATCCGGTAATTTTCTTTGAAAGTCAACGTATTTATGACATAGGAGAACAATTCCACCAAGGCGGTGTTCCGGAAGGTTATTATGAAGTTCCTTTCGGAGAACCCGATATCAAGAAAGAAGGAAAAGACATAACTTTCCTCACCGTGGGACACACGTTGTATCCTGCACTTGAAGCAGCCAAAGAGTTGGAGGAAAAATACGGCATGAGTGCCGAAGTGATTG
>LSQX01321140.1_pt2 | contig 54319 bp, 49 predicted proteins | sample 654561 | NCBI WGS metagenome assembly LSQX01 (sample SAMN04489861, study PRJNA283612) | anaerobic digester metagenome | isolation source: 4 biogas reactors fed with cattle manure at either 37C or 55C with and... | place: Denmark: Kongens Lyngby | collected 2014 | reverse complement strand
GGGCACGCCCTCGAACCAGCGCACCGGGCGCAGGCAGACGTAGAGGTCGAGCATCTGGCGCAGCGCCACGTTCAGCGAGCGGATGCCGCCGCCGACCGGCGTGGTCAGCGGGCCCTTGATGCTCACCAGGTAGTCGCGGCAGGCCTGCACGGTCGATTCCGGCAGCCACTCGCCGGTCTGGTTGAAGGCCTTTTCGCCGGCCAGGACTTCCATCCACTCCAGCCTGCGCTTGCCGCCGTAGGCCTTCTCGACCGCGGCGTCGAGCACGCGCACGCTGGCGCGCCAGATGTCCGGCCCGGTGCCGTCACCCTCGATGAAGGGGATGATCGGGCGGTCGGGGACGCTCAGCCCCTTCGCGGTCTTGGTGATCGGGCTGCCGCCTGCGGGCACGGCCGGGGTGAAATCTGCCATCGGGTTCCTCCAGGGGGCCGCGGCCTCGTGCGCGCGGCGGATGTGGACCGCCATTGTCGCGCTTCGGGAAGACCGGGGCAAAGCCGCCGGCGCCCCTTCCCCCGCGGACGGGGGAAGGGGCCGCGGGTCAGCGGACCTGGAAGTCGCGGGTCTGCACGACCTCGCCGTCGAGGAGGATCTCGACGCGGTAATTGCCGGTCGGCCAGCCGTCCGGGTTGCTCAGCTGGAAGTCCGTCATGCCGGTACCGGTGAAGTCGAAGGAGCGGCTGGTCTCGTCGACCAGCTGGCCGCCCTCGTAGGTCCAGCGTGCCGTCAGGTTGGCGGTCCGCGGCGTCGCCGGATCGGCGGCCGCCGTCGCCACCGAGGCGTGGATCGTGTCGGTGGTGGCGAAGGTGCTGGTCGGCGAGACCACGCGGTTGCCGGCGTCCACCGCGGAGCCGAGGTCGACCGAGGTCACGGTCACCGCCGCGGCGGGGGCGGGAGCCGGGGCCGGTGCAGGCGCGGGCGCCGGCGCGGCGGGCGGCGGCGGCGGGGCGGGCTCGTCCTTCTTGCAGCCGGCGAGGGCGAGCGTGGAGAGCAGCGCTGCGGCCAGCGCGGCGGGGATCGGATTGCGGCTCATGGGTGTCTCCGTTGGCGGAAGGGATCAGTCGTCGTCCGAGGGCGCGGGCGGGATCGTCAGCACCTGGCCGGGCTGGATGCGGTCGGGGTCGTCGAGCAGGTCGCGGTTGGCGTCGAAGATCCGCCGCCACTGGCTGGCCTTGCCGTAGTGCGCCTTGGCGATGTGCGAAAGCGTGTCGCCCTTTTCCACCGTGTACCGGCTGCCGCCGGCCACGTCCTCGGTCGAGCGGACCGAGGACCGGACCTTGCTGAAGTCGGGGCCGGGTGCCGCGGGTGCCTCGGTGCTGCGGACCTCGCTGCGGACCTTGCCGAAGTCGGGCTGGTCGTCCCTGGCCTTCGATCCGCTGGGCTTGAGCGGGAGCGGATCCGGGTCGTTGGGATTCCGGGGAGTGTTCATTCGGGCCTCCTGTGCCGTGGCGGGCACAGGGAAACACCGGCGCCGTTAAGGAAACATCGCGTCCCCGGCCGGCGGGCCCGCGGCGGCTACTGGCGCGGGTCGCGGCCCGCAGGCGGCGCCGGCAGGCCCGGGGTCGCGCGCCAGGGGTTGATGTCGAGCCCGCCGCGGCGCGTGTAGCGCGCCTCGACCGACAGCGCCTCCGGACGGCAGCGCGCCATGAGTTCGACGAAGACCTGTTCGACGCACTGCTCGTGGAAGCCGGCGTGCTCGCGGAAGGACACCAGGTAGCGCAGCAGGCCGGCGCGGTCGATGCGGGGACCCCGGTATGCGATCCGCAGGCTGGCCCAGTCCGGCTGGCCGGTGACCGGGCAGTTCGACTTCAGCAGCGTGGAATGCAGCACCTCGTCCACCCGGGCGCCTTCGTCCGCGGACAGCAGGGCCGGGTTGGGCGCGTCGTATTCGTCGCAGGCCACGTCCGTGGCATCGATGGATTCCGCGCGCGGCCGGCCGGGCAGCGAGCCGTCGCCGGCGTCGACCGGCGGCAGGCCGAAATCCACCCGCACCGGCGCGCCCGCGGCCTGCGACAGGTCGCGGGCGATGGACTCGCGGACCTCGTCGGCGCTTGCGAAGCGCGTGGAGTTGAGGGAGTTGAGGTACAGCTTCAGCGACTTCGATTCGACCAGCCGGGGCGACCCGGCCGGCACCAGGAAGGTGGCGGTCGCCGCCGCGGGCAGGCCGCGCGGGCCCAGCCAGGACAGCTCGTAGGCGTGCCAGCGGTCGTGGCCATCGAAGGGCAGGGAGGCGTCGTCGATCCCCAGGGCCGCCCGCCCCTGCGCGCGCGGGATCGGGAACAGCAGCGACGGGTCGTAGGCGCGCGGATAGGCGACCTCGCGGCCCAGGGGAAGTTCGGTGGACATGGGGGCATTATCCCCCGGGCGCGTCCCCGTGGAGGTAGTCGAGCGCCACCTGCAGCATCGCCCGCAGCCCGAGGTCGAGCGCCGACTCGTCGAGGAGGAATTCCGGCGAATGGTTGCTCGGCGCGGTCGCGGGGTCGCGGCCTTCCGCGGTCGCGCCGACGAAGAAGAACATCGCGGGTGCCTCGCGCGCGTAGAAGGCGAAATCCTCGGCGCCCATGTTGAGCGGCACGTCGACGAGCCTGCCCGGGCCGGCCACCTTTTCCAGGCTCGGGCGCATGCGCGCGGTCAGCGCCGGGTCGTTGACGGTGACCGGGTTGCCGTCGATGTCGGGGACCCGGGCCTCGACCGTCGCCCCGTGCGCCGCCGCGACCTTGTCGGCGACGTTGCGCAGGTCGGCGAACACCGCTTCGCGCATGCCCTCGTCGAAGCTGCGGATGGTGCCGACCAGCTCGACCTGGTCGGGGATGATGTTCCAGCGCACGCCGCCGCGGATGGCGCCGAAGGTCACCACCACCGGCAGCCGCGAGATGTCCTGGCGGCGGCTCACGATGCTCTGCGCGGTGCCGACGATGTCGGCCGCCGCCACGATCGGGTCGACCCCGCCCCAGGGGCGCGAGCCGTGCGTCTGCCGGCCCTGGACCACGATCCGGAACCGGTCCGATGCGGCCATCGTCGGCCCGCCCCTGACCCCGATCCGGCCGGCCTGCAGGGTCGAGAACACGTGCATCCCGAACACGGCGTCGGGCCTGAAATCGCGGAAGATGCCCTGGGCGAGCATTTCGCGCGCGCCCCCCGCCTCGCCGTCCGGCGGCCCTTCCTCGGCCGGCTGGAAGATGAAGAGCACCTCGCCCGGCAGCTCGTCGCGCATCGCCACCAGGGCCTCGGCCACGCCCATCAGCACGCTGGTGTGGGCGTCGTGGCCGCAGGCGTGCATCACCCCCACGGTCTCGCCGCGGTAGGTCGAGGTCGCCGTCGACGCGAAGGGCAGCCCGGTGGCCTCGGTCACCGGCAGCGCATCCATGTCGGCCCGCAGCGCGATCCGCGGCCCGGGCCGGCCGCCCTTGAGCACCGCCGTGACCCCCGTGGTGGCGATGCCGGTCACCGGCTCGAGGCCGAGCGCGCGCAGGTGCGCGGCGACCAGGGCCGCGGTGCGCGTCTCGCGGTTGCCGAGCTCGGGGTTCTGGTGGATGTCGCGACGCCAGGCCACGACCCTGTCGCGCAGCGCCTGCGCGGCGGTCGTCACTTCCGCGCGCTGGCCATCCGCGGCCTCCTGCGCTGCGAGCGGCGGTGCGGCGACGGCCAGCGCGAGCGCGAGCGCGGCTGGCAGGATGCGGACGCGCGTGCGGTGCGGCATGGCGGCACTCTCCCCGGGCAGTGCCGCGATCATACCGGTCCCGGCCCGCCCGGCTCAGAGGTGCTGGCGCGCCAGGTAGTCGGCCGACTGCATCTCGACCAGGCGAGATGCGGCGCGCTCGAAGGCGCCGGCCAGGCGCTCGCCCCGGTACAGCGCGTGCGGCGGCGCGTCCGCCGTGCAGACCAGCTTCACGTTGCGGTCGTAGGCCTCGTCGATGAAGGTGACCAGGCGACGCGCGGCGTCGTCGCCGCGCGCGTCCAGCACCGGGATCCCGCCCAGCAGCACGGTGTGGAACTCGCTGGCGATCTCGATGTAGTCCGAGGCGGCGCGGGGTCCCTCGCACAGGGCGGCGAAATCGAACCAGGCCATGCCGGGGCACCGGGCGCGCGTGGCGATGCGGCGGCCGCCGAGCTCGATGCTGCCGTCGCGGTGGGCGTCGTCGCCGCCGAGCGCGTGCCAGCGCGACGCGAGCCAGGCGTCCGACTCCGCGTCCAGCGGAACCCGGTACACCGGCGACCGGACCAGCTCCCGCAGGCGGTAGTCGGTGTCGCTGACGATCTCGAGCACCTCGCAGTTCCGCTCCAGCAGGGCGATCGCCGGCAGGAAGCGCGCGCGCTGCAGGCCGCCGGCGTACAGGCCCGACGGCGCGATGTTCGAGGTCGTCACCAGCACGATCCCCTCGTCGAACATCCGCTCCAGCACCCGGCCCAGCAGCATGGCGTCGCCGATGTCGCTGACGAAGAATTCGTCGAGCACCAGCAGCCGGAGCGAGCGCCGCCACTCGGCGACGATGGTGGCCAGGGGGTCGCGTTCGCCGGCGTGCGCGCGCAGGCGCTCGTGCAGCACGCGCATGAAGCGGTGGAAGTGGGTCCGGCGCTTGCCATTGCCATCGCCGCCGCGGGCGTCCAGCTTCGCCACGGGCATCGGCAGGCCCGCGTAGAACAGGTCGACCATGAAGGTCTTGCCGCGCCCGACGCCGCCCCAGAGGTACAGGCCCTTCGGCGCCGGCGGTGCGCCGGCGAGGGTGCGCGCGAGCCAGCCCCGCCGCGGCGCCGCGAGCAGGTCGGCGTGCACCCGGTCGAGCGCGGCCAGCGGCGCGTGCTGCGCCGGGTCGTCGTCCCAGTCCCCGCGCGCCACCCCCTCCCGGTAGGCCGACGACGGCGGCAGGCCGCTGCCGGCCTCAGCCACTGGCCGCCGGCAGGTGGCGCCGCACGCCGCTCTTGATCGCGCCGCGCAGGTCGATCAGCTTGCGGTGGAAGAAATGGCTGGTGTCGGGCATGCGCACCAGCTCGGCCCCGGCGCGGATCCGCTGGAGCCAGTCATACACGGCCTGCGGATCCACCACTTCGTCGGACTCGCCCTGCACCACCAGCCACGGCATGGTCGGGGTGGTGATCGCATCGAAGTCCCAGCGGCCGGCCGGGGGCGCGATCGAGATCAGCACCGATGGCTGCAGTTCCGCCGCCATCGCCAGGCTGACGTAGGCGCCGAAGCTGAAGCCGGCGAGCCAGAGCTGGTCGTCCGGACGCGTCGCGCGCACCCATCCGGCGACCGCGCGCAGGTCCTCGCGCTCGCCGTCGCCGCGGTCGAATTCGCCCTCGGACGCGCCGGTGCCGCGGAAGTTGAAGCGCACGGTGGCCACGCCCAGCTCGCGCAGCGCGCGCGCGGCCATGGTGACCACCTTGTTGTGCATGGTGCCGCCCTCGGTGGGCAGCGGATGGCAGACCACGGCGGTCGCCGGGACGCGGGCGACGTCGGCCTCGGGCAGGTCCACGGCCACCTCGAGCGCGCCGGCCGGACCGGCCAGGGCCAGGCTTCCGGACCCGGTCGGAAAGGGGGGGAGAGTATCCATGCGCCCATGATAATGGGCCGGGCGGCAGCACACCGTCGCGGCGGTTGCCGCCGGGGCTTCAGGGGCTGCGCAGGCGGAGCCCGACGACGACGGGGTCGTGGTCCGAGGCGCGCCAGGGTGCCGTGGGCATTTCCCCGTCGTTGGCCGCCGGATCGACGACGTTCGCCGCTTCGTCCGCGTTGCTGTGCCAGATCGCGGCGTCCTGCAGGCGCCCGCCCAGGGCCGGGCTGAGCAGGACGTGGTCCAGTCGGCCGGCCTGGGAATCGAAGACATAGGTATAGCGCGCGCCCGCGTCCACGCCGGCGAGTCCGTCGTGCCAGCCGGCGTCGATGAAGTCGCGGACGGGATCCTCGAGGCGGTAGGCGTTGAGGTCGCCGATCACCGCGACCAGGTCGCTGCCGCTTCCGGTCGGGTCGGTCGCGAGCCACGCGCGCAGGGCCTCGCCGGACGCGCGCCGGGTGGCGTTGAAGCAGGCCTGGCCGTCGCCCTGGTCGAGCTCCGGCCCGGCCGCGTCGCGGCAGCCCTTGGACTTGAAGTGGTTGGCCACGACCACGAACGCGGGGCCGCTCCCGGCGCGGAAGGCCTGGGCCAGGGGCGCGCGGCTGAGCGGGCCGAAGGGGCCCGCCTCCAGCGTGGCCGGACGCCCGATCGGCGCCACCCGGTCGGCGCGGTACAGCAGGCCGACGCGGATCGGGTTGTCGCCGGGGCCGTCGCCGGCATCGACGAAGCGCCAGCGCAGCCCGTCCGGATCGAGCGCATCCACCAGCTGCGCGATGCTCGAATGCGGGCCGTAGCCGTCGTTCTCCAGCTCCAGCACCGCCACCACGTCGGCGTCGAGCGAGGCGAGGGTTGCCACCAGCCGTGCCAGCTGCGCGCGGTAGTCCGCGGGCGTTTCCGCGCCGCGGGCGGTCGGGAAGCCGCCGCCGCGGCCGTCGCCGTTGAACAGGTTCTGCAGGTTGAGAGCGGCCAGGCGCACCTCGCCGCCGACCGCCGGCGCCGCCGGGCGCGCCGCCGGCTGCAGCACTTCGACATCGGCGAGCTGCAGCCGCGGCGTGCCATCGACGACGCGCAGCACGCCTTCGGCCGATTCGAGCACGCCGCCGCTGCGCCACACCCGCGGATGCCGCGCCGCACCCGGCGGCAGCGCCACCACCAGGCTGCGCGCGCGGTTGGCGGCCGCCTGCGCCGCGGCGCCGCTCCCGGGCAGGGCGACCTCGGTCGGCGCGCGCAGGCGCTCGCCGAAGGCCGCGACCACGCTCGCGTCGCGGTCGAGGCGGTGGTTGCCCGACACCACCAGCGGCGCGGTGATGCGGATCCGCGTGCCGTCGTACCGGCTCCAGTCGGACGGTGCCGCGGCGATTGCCGCCGCCGCATCGGCGCGCTCCGCCGCGACGTGTCGTGGCGGCCCGGAGACGCAGCCGGCGAGGGCGACCAGCAGGGCGGAGCAGGCGACGGACAGGGCGCGTGTGCGGCAGGACATGGGGGCCTCGTGCGATCCGGGGCTGCCGACACGAAGACGCCGCCCGGTGGGCGGCGTCGGGGGCCGGCGGGAGGCCAAGCTTACTGGAGGTTCCCGACCATCCAGTCGACGGTGGCGATGACCTGCTCGTCGGTGAGCGCGGGATTGCCACCCTTGGCCGGCATGAAGCCGGTGGAACCGGTGAAGCCTTCGATGGCGTGCCGGTGCAGCGTGTCGGCGCCCTGCGCGATGCGCGCGGTCCAGTCGGCCTGCACCAGCCTGGGCGCGCCCGCGACCCCGGCGGCGTGGCAGCCGGCGCACAGGTTGTTGTAGATTTCCGAGCCGTCCAGCGTGCCGCCATAGGCCACCTGCGACGCGGCCGACGCCGCGGCCGCGGCTGCGGCAGCGGCCTGCGCGGCGGCGCCGGTGTCGCCCGCATAGACCGCGCCGACCGGCGCGATGCGCTCGACCACGCGCGCGGCGGCGGACGGATCCGCTTCCGTGGGCAGGGACTTGTGCAGGAAATAGGAGGCCGCGATCAGTCCCAGGGTGACCACCGTCAGGAAGCCGATGATCAGGGAGAACCGCTTGAGGAAGTCGAGGTCGTAGTTGCGCACGGAGCACCTTGGCCTGCGTGGCCCGCGGCCACAGCTGCGCCGGATTATAGAGCACGGGCCGCGTGGGCGACACGGTGGCCGGCGCCGCGCGCGTCGGTGCACGGGCGCGTTGCCTGCAATCCACGCCCCCGGCTGCTAGAATGCCCCGTTCGCCGCGCCCCCGATGTCTTGCCGCCCCCTGGCGGTTCCGGGGCCGCCCCATGGCGCAGCCGGTCCTGCACTTCGTCCTGCAACGATCCCGGCGCGGACCCATGCGTCCGCCGGACCCCTTGCGTGCTGCGTCCCATCCAAGCCCATGCGGCTTCGACCAGGGAGCTTCCGCCTGCCAGTGGCCGACCTGACGTTCTACCAACTGCAAACCTCCACCGTCCTCCTGCTCATGCTCGCCTTCTATGGCGGCACCTTCCTGATGTCCACGCGCATCGCGCGCAGGAACGAGAACGCGGACGGCTACATGACCTCCAACGGCGCGATCGGATTCGGCATCTCCGCCGCCAGCATGACCGCCACCTGGATCTGGGCCGCGTCCTTCTACGCAGCGGCCACCTCCGGCTACAGGTACGGCATCTCCGGGCCCATCCACTACGGCCTCTGGGGTGCGCTGATGATCCTCTTCATCTATCCGTTCGGCCGCCGCTTCCGCGAGCTCGCGCCCGAGGCGCACACGCTGGCCGAGATCATGCACGCCCGCCACGGGCGCTCCAGCCAGCTGATCCTCGCCGGCTCCAACATCGCCGGCAGCGTCATCAGCCTGATGGCCAATTTCACCGCCGCCGGAGCCCTGGTGGCCATGCTCTCGCCGCTGGACTTCGTGCACGGCGTGCTCATCGCCGGCATCGGCACGCTGTCCTACACGCTGTGGTCGGGCTTCCGGGCCTCGGTGATGACCGACGTGGCCCAGGTCGCCGCGATGCTCGGCGCGGCCGCGCTCATCATCCCCGTGGTGTTCTTCAGCGCCGGCGGCATCGATGCGATCTCGCAGGGCTGGGACCGGCTGGGCGCCGAGCAGGCGACGATGTTCTCAAGGACCGCGTTCCTCGAGCAGGGCGCGCCGTACTTCGTGGCCGTGCTTGCCTACGCCATCGGCAACCAGACCATCGCGCAGCGGCTGTTCGCGGTGCGCGAGGACCTGATCAGGCCGACCTTCGTCACCGCCACGATCAGCTACGGCGCCACCGTCATCGGGCTGGGCATGCTGGGCGTGGTCGCGCTGATGGTCGGCATGGAGCCGGCCGGCGGGGACCACAACAACCTGATCCCCCAGATGGCCTCGAGCTACCTCGGGCCGGTGATGATCGGCGTGTTCTTCATCATGGTGATCGGCTCGCTGTCGTCGACCGCCGACTCCGACCTCGCCGCGCTGTCGTCGATCATGATGACCGACATCTACGGCAAGAACATCGCCAGGGGTCGCGTGGACCCGGCGACGATGCTCTGGGTCGGCCGCATCACCATGGTCGTGGCCACCACCGCGGGGCTGGTGTTCGCCAGCTTCCGGGTCGACATCCTGTCGCTGCTGGTGTTCGTGGGCGCGCTCTGGGGCTCGATCGTGTTCCCGGTGATCGCCAGCGTGTACTGGGACCGGGTCACGGGCCGCGCCTTCACCACCGCCGTGCTGGTGTCGCTGGCGGTGTTCACCGTCTCCCGCTTCGAGCTGCTGCCGATCGAAGGCGCCTTCGCCCTGGTCCTGGAGTCCTTCGCAACGCTCGGCGCCGGCGTCGTGCTGGGACTGATGGCCTTCGGCTTCTTCGGCAAGCGCGTGGGCATCGCCGTCGGCGTCCTCGGCGCCCTGGGGCTGGCGCCATTCACCTTCGGCTTCCTGCGCGACTACACCGTGCTGCTGAGTTCGCTCAACGCCTATGGCGTCAGCACCACCATCTGCGTGCTGCTGAGCCTGCGCAGCGCCGATCGCTTCGACTTCGACCTGATCGGAAAACGCGTGCGCAACTTCGACGAGGCGCAGGACGTGCCCGCGGTGCCCGACGACGGCCCGGTCCCGGCCTTCGCGGAGGCGCGCCGATGAGGGACATCCTGATGCTCGCCTACGTGCTGGTGTGGCCGGTGCTGGTCGCGGTGATGATGTTCATCATGGGCCGCGGGGTGTGGCGGGACTTCCGTCGCGCCAGGAAGCACGGCGATGAACTCGTCTGAGGACGGCCCGGGCGCGCCGCCCCGCGCGCTGACGCCGCGACGACGCGGCCGGGGGTCGAATGGCGTCGGTCGCGCCCGCGGGCGCGGCCTCCTTCCGTCCCGATGGAGTCCGCATGGCGCGCCGGAAAAGGCTCAGGCTGGCCACGTTCAACGTCAACGGCATCGCCGCGCGCCTGCCGCACCTGCTGGAGTGGCTGGCCCGGGAGCGGCCCGACGTCGTCGCGCTGCAGGAGCTGAAGGCGGTCGACGAGGGATTCCCGGCGGCCGAGCTCGAGGCCGCCGGCTACGGCGCGGCCTGGCACGGCCAGCGTTCCTGGAACGGCGTCGCCCTGCTCGGCCGCGGCACGGTGCCGGTGGAAAGCCGGCGCGGCCTGCCCGGCGATCCGGGGGACGACCAGAGCCGCTACATCGAGGCCGCGGTGCACGGGATCGTCGTCGCCGCGCTCTACCTGCCCAACGGCAACCCCCGGCCGGGCCCGAAGTTCGACTACAAGCTGCGCTGGATGCAGCGCCTGCACCGCCACGCACGGAGCCTCGTCGGCCTGGAGCACCCGGTGGCGATGGTCGGCGATTTCAACGTCATCCCCACCGACGAGGACGTCTACGATCCCAAGGCATGGCGGAAGGACGCGCTGATCCAGCCGGAGGTGCGCGAGGCCTGGTTCCGCCTGCTCGACCAGGGCTGGACCGACGCCCTGCGCCAGGTCCATCCGGACGCGCGCATCTACACCTTCTGGGACTATTTCCGCCAGCACGCCGAGCGCGACCGCGGACTCCGCATCGACCACCTGCTGCTCAACCCGGCCCTTGCGCCACGCCTCGTGGACGCGGGCGTCGACCGCTGGGTGCGGCTGCGCGAAAAGGCCAGCGACCATGCGCCGACGTGGGTGGAGCTGGAGGCGGGTTGACGGGCCCGGCGGGCGCTGCCGGCGGGGCCGCGGAATGGCGCGCCTGGAGGGATTCGAACCCCCGACTGGCTTCGGAAGCCAGTCCTTAAAGGCGGTCTATAAAGGTTTAAATAGGTGTCAACTTCAGTTACGCTGACATAAGTTATTGATTTCAAATAGCTTAAAATCAGATACTTCGTGCAAGCGATCCTGAGAACACCTTTTAGCACCATTTGACACCGACCGCAACACTGCTATTTTCCGTCACAGATGGCAGATGTGAGATGAGCAATGGCATCCCACAGCGTATCGGCTGGCGCTCCGAGCCTGCTGCTCGCCGGGCTCCCCCAGCGGATGGGAATCGAAGTGGCAATCCTGGCGTGGCACGGGCCACTGTGCCATGCCCTGAGGCGAGTCCTCGGACAGCCACCCAGGGAGGCCTATCTCTTCAGGAATGTCCTGAGTCATGCAATTGAGCATGGCGAAGCACTGGCACGCGACGCTCGTGACCAGATCGTAGGAAGGGACCTCAAGCCCGATCAGTTCCCACTGGCCGCACTCCTGCTCGGACTCCCCCGCCGGCTCCAGCCGATCGAGAAGACGTTGGTCTGGTTGGTATTGGAGGCCCACTTGGGCCGGGCGCGGGAAAGCCTTGTCCTTGCCCTCGCCCAAGTCATCCGTGGCTTGTCCAGGGGTGGAGCCTCAAAGCTGACCCATACCATCGATGAATGTAACGGCGTAACCCAGCTCTTGACCAAGATGCATCGCTTGGCAGGCGAGAACCCCGACCTCGGCCAAACTGGCCACCGGAACTTCGATGCACTGTGGCGCGATGAATTGCATGCCTTCTGCATGGCGCTGGTCTTGCAGGCGAGGCCCGCAGGCGACGAAGGGGAAATTGAGGACGCCATTGACCGTCCTGGCATCCTCACGGAAGGCCCGCTTGATGCGGTGGGCCAGGACCCCGACGAGGGGGCCTTCCAGGCATCCTTGCCAGTCGAGCCGCATCAAAAGATCCGCGCGAGGCGAATGCGGCACGCGCTTGATTGGTCAATGCACATGAGTCGACGAAGCTCGCCGGACTTGCTCCGGCCAGCCGAGAACGTGCTGCCTTCGGAAGTCAGGGAATATCGATGGGCCCGTGCCGTCCAGGACGCGGAGCTGGCCTTGGACAAGGAGGACCAGGGGGAGGCCCAATACGCTCTGCTGGCCGTCCTCTCACTGGAGGCTGGCCTTAGCGCGAGGGAGGCGCTTCGAACCGCATTCGGCAGCCGCGCCATGGCTGGTAGCCCAGCCATCGATCTGGACGCACAGGTCCTGCGGCGACCCGAAGTGCTTCCCCCGAACTGCTTCATACCCGAGGAGGGGGACGAACGCTGGGTTCCCACTGGGGGGGATGCGCTATTCCCCCTCTCGTCCAGTTGCATCGAACTGCTCAGGCGCCTTCGGGCAATCCGATTGCGGCGGTCCCCATTGCTCTCCTCTTCCCTGTTGCTGAACAACGAGCCTCAACCCGATGGAAGGCCGGCGCCCGTCAACAAGGGCAGGTTGCGAGCCGCGACAAGCGCCGCTCATCGCTTGGTGCTGGCCATCGCGATTGCCGACTCAATGGGAATCGACGCCGCCCAGCGCGCCTTCGGCGACTCCTTCGGGCTCTCTACCGCCCCGGCGTTCTATGGCTCATATCCCGCATTGGATCTTGCCCGGGTGCTTGCCAGCGCAAACGCCTTCGTTGGCCACGGGTTGCCAGGCGCGCCCTGGGTCGCTGCCGCAAGCCACGCACTCGGCTCCCGGGTGCGGCCCCTAAGCCCACCCTACAGCCGGGCTTGGGAAAAGCTGCAGGGTGAACCGGGGCGCCGGAAAGGACGCCCATCCAGCCACCAGCTTGCCGCGGAGTGGCGGCTACGACGGGACCGCCTGCTCATCCACTTCCTGCTGGCTACGGGTCATCGCCCGGAGAACAGCATCACCCGCATGGTGCTTCATGATTTCATGCCATCGCACGCGATGGCGGTCGTGGATGACAAGCAAGCGGACCCACAGCATAGGACGCGCTTGGTGTGCACGGGCTGGAAGTTCGTCGGGGAGCTCGAGGGCTTTGTCGCCGAGATGGCCAGGATCTCGCGGAACAGCTCGGACGCCGCTGCCCGGGAGCTTGCATCATCCATCCTCTCCGGCGTAGCGCCCGTCTTCGCGCTTCCTGGAGAAGGGGGATTCTCGCTGCCGAGCATTCGCAAGCTCCTGACGGAGCTTGCTCCGCTCTGGGGCGATGTCCCCAACGTCCATCGGCATGGCCTCTGCCAGTATCTTCAACAACGGGGTGTCGACCCGGAGTACCGCTACTTCCAGATGGGATGGCTGTGCCATGACCACCACGCGACCTCCGACTCCGCCCCCTACTCACCCGTCTCGCTCAGCGGAAAGCTCGCGAGCATCCTGGACGACTGGCTTGACCACTGTGGCTGGGCCGGAGGCGTATCCCCGAGGGCCCCGGCTTCTCTCATTCCGCTACTACCCCTGTGCGATTGGCGCCGCAAGTTGAAGGAACACGTGCAGTCGGGCCAAGCCGCGCAGGTGGCGTTGAGGGCGCAGCTCCGGGAATCCGCGCGAAACCTGGAAACCGAAGTCTGGGAGAAGATCAGTGCCGAGGCACAGAAGGTCCTGCCCGACTTTTCACCGTCTCCCCCGGGAGGAAAGCCTGCGTTCCAGCGCATCGATGGGCTGAAGGAGGAGCATGCACTGCTGATCGACCAGATCCAGGTGGATGCCCTGCTCGCGCCATTTTCCAAGCCCTCGGTCAGTCCTGCACATCGTTACGTTGCGGCGCACGTACTGCGCAAGGCGCTTCTGGAAACCGCAAAGCAGGCCGGGGCGCTCGTATACCTGCCGACGGTGCCGATGGTATCCAGGAGCCGCATTTCGAGCCCGTTCCTCAAGGGCCTTGGCCTTGCGGTCGCGCAGGTGGATGGGCTCCAGTCGGCGCTGATCGACTACATGGCGGGTTCAGGCAAGCCGCCTGCCCAAGGATCCACAACGGAGTTGGCGGCCATTGCCGCGACCTCGATCCTGCTGCACACCACGTGCGACAGCATGGAGGGCGCAATCAGGATCCTCTCGGACGCGAAGGATCTCTGCCATTCCGAAAGCGAGCCGTGGCAGCTACGCGTCCCATATGGCTCCGGTCATATCCTCCTCAGGGGGGACCCGGCGATCCTGGCGACCCAGCTTATCCGGAGACCGGATTGGGAGCTGGCGCTGCAGCGGCTTTCAAGGAACGGCGCGTCTGGCGTCGGCACGTTCTTGGCACGGGTCGCGCCCGCGCTGATGCCAAGTGCATGCAGCGCCGCGGAATTCATCGGGCTGTTGGAAGGTACGGCCAATACCGCGAAACTGGTGCGATTCAATGGGCCAGAGCGGCTGGTACTCAGGGGGACGGCGGTCCCAGCGCTTGTTTCGGCGGTGCGAGCCGCTACCGTGGCGGATGGGATAACCATCGGCGCGGAATCGGCCCCTGACGATGAGTCCGAAGCACCACCTCATCAGGTGCCTGCTTCCAAGAGGAATCCATCCCACAGGCCGATGCGGAACATCAGGTCAGTGATGCGGGCCTTTGACCCCGATTTCCAGGGGACGATCCTCGGCGAACCAGCGGAGCCGGAAGCCAGGAGGCGGCCCCAGTTGAAGCGATTGCTGGAGCACGCCCTCGCAAGGGTGGGCCTGGCGCCAACGGCAAGCCGCTTGATCCTCGAGTACGCTTGGCATCTCTTGACGGAAGGTGGTCCCCGGAGCAGCGGGGGCCAGGCCATCGGCACGATAACGACGACGTACCAGCGGCTGGAGCCCATACTCCGAGGCATCGGTCCAGATGAAGAACTGGAAGCCCTTGGGCAGGAAGAGATGACCGCCCTGTGCCGCCTTTCGTGCGAGGCCTCGAAGAGGAAAAGCAGCAAAGACGTCCTCGATGAGTTCAAGCGCTTCCTGGCTTACGTTCGGAACCACTACCGGGTGCAGGAACCAGACTGGAGCGTGCTCTACCGCGAGTATGGCCAGCCGGTCCAAGGAGGCGACCCGGCCTTGGTGGGGGATGGCGAGGCCGCGCTGGTGTTGCAGCAGCTACATGAGAGCGTCCTCGAATTCGAGGGAACCGACCTTGACCCAACGGAGCGCAGATTCCGGGAGATATGCCTGGTGGCGGCACTGATCGCGGAGGCCGCGGGGATCAGGCCGAGGTCCATCCACGGCTTGACGTTGGCAGACGCCTTCCTTGGGGCCGAGGCCGACTATATCCACCTCCGATCAAGTGGCAGGTTCGCGTCCGTCAAGACCAGCACGTCGGTCGGCTTCATACCGTTGGAAGGCGAGCTCTGGGAGAAGTACCGCCCTTGGTTCTCCAGCTGGTTGTGCAGGGTGTGTTCCACGATCGCGACCGATGACCAGGACGCTGTCCCGCTGTTCCAGATCCCGGGCGAGGCGCTCGGCGTGCGCTACGAGATCGCGAAGGTTTTCCGGACCATCGGTGGCCTCATGCGCTGGGGCACCCAGCATGGCAAGGGGCGAAGCTATTGGTTCCGGAAAAGACGCGTCAGGGCGCGGCATGCCCGCGTCGCCGCGGCCGGCGGCAGCAGCGCTCGTGACATGGCCAAGGCCATGCGCCGCAGTGGGCATGCGCTGATGATGACGCCCTTGGTGTCCTATCTCGGCGAGCCCGCCGTCTATGCGTCCAATGACCTTCATGCACATGCCGTCGCATCGAACCGCGGGGTGGCTGCCTTGTCGCGATTCACTGGTCGCGAGCCGCAGCGCGCCCCGAGGGGCCGCGCCACTGGCTCCCCGCCACACGTCGCCCGTCTACTGGATTTGGGCCATTCCAACCATCGGGCGACACCGCTCCAGGCGCCGCCCCGGGCGCCTCGGCATCAAGGCGACCTCTCATGGTCGAGCACGGAGCGCATTTTGCGGGATCTTGCGCTTGGCAAGGACCAAGGCTGGCTGCTCGCACGACACGGGATCGAGGAGGTCCAACTCGACTCGATTGCCAAGGCGGCAGAAGCGTTGACGGCGCGGCTGAAGATCGAAATCGGAGATTCGCCTTCCGATCTGTCGCCTCCGCGAAGGATCGCGAAGGCGGCAGGCTGCTATGAGAGGCTCGATGCCAACGACGAGCGACTTGCCATCATTGCGCGCAACTGGGTTTCAGTGGCGGATCCTCGGTCCATCCATACTGGTTGTGAGCTCAGTGACGAGCACGCCCTGACGGCATTGAAGGGGCTTTGCAAAGAGATGGGCGCCAGTTGTGAGGATGCAGTGGGAGCGTACGGGACCACATTGATCAAGCTGCTGGACACAACGAAGCATGAGGGGCGCCCGGCCTACGGCTTGTGGCCATCCTTGCGCTGGGTGCTGGTGGCGGTCTGGACATCGCAGTACCGGGTGGCGGACCGCGCGGATCGCCCAGAAATGCGCTGACAGCGACGCAAAGTCGTGCCAAAGGGCCAATTCACCCCGAAAACTGCCCTTATTACCACCACTTCCCCGCGCGTCTGTGTAGTAACTAGTACGTCGACCAAGCAATCGGTCGGCGCCGCCGGCCCTTGGGAAAGGAGGCGAACATGGACGCAGCAACTGGCACCCCAAACGAACAGCTCGAAGCCATTGGGACGCTTCGGATCGCATCAGACCGCCTGCGGTATGCGCAGGAAGGTGGAATCGTGGAGGATCCCGATCTCCTTGAGAAGGTGTCCGCCCTCGTGGCCGCCGCCTCTAGGATTGAGCTCGCTACGATTCAAATCGGTGAGATTCGCGCCACCGAGGGAGCTTATCTGGTCGACGTGCTTGCCAAAGGGGATCCTAGTGAATCCTCGGCCACACTCAATGCGCTGCTCGAGGACTTCGACCAAGGTCGCGCGGTGCTTGAGGAAAATGCCAACCTTGAGGTCCCTCGCTCCGCATCGCAGTGCGGGGTCGGGGTGGAGATGTTGGAAGTGCTCAAGATCACCTCGGCGCTCAAAGGGCAGGAACGACCGGTTCAGATTGTTGCCCCGGGAGGTGGCGCCAGGGATGTCGCCGCGCCGGAACCTAGCGCGCTCGTCGCAGTTGCGGCGGAGAGTCATCAGAAAAAGCCAAAAAAAGTGAATGGCGAGGTCGTGGGCATCGGTCGGGGCGATGGGCGGGGGTGCACGGTGAGGGTCGGCAAGGCGAGCGACTTCCTAGTGCGCGGCCTTGCCCTTGAGAAGGCTTGGGACGCATTGAGCAGGAGGCTTCACATCACGGGCGTCGCGCGATGGGAGGAAGGGATATACCTGCTCGAGGAAGAATCCTACGAGCTGGTTGATCAGGGGGCGTTCGAGCTTTGAATGAATAGACGATAGTTCTACCAGGCTGCTGGCTGCTCGAATATTCCCCCGATCCTTGGGGAAGGAGGCGGTCGCGTGCGATCCCGGCATACCGCTACAGATACTGCGAGTTGGGCGCACTCGATTGGGTTGGTGGCGGGCCACACCAGATGATCGGTCAGGGTCCGAAGGGCAACTTCCTTGTCGAGAGAGTGCGGGCGGTAAACATTGGACGAGACTTGCCTGGCATGCATGAGTGACTAGGAAGAAGCCATGACAACGGACATTGCTGCGCTCCTGAGAAACGGTGTAGACGCCTATCTCAGCCACTATGACGACGGAGACTTGGAGCCGTCAGAACCCTTCCTTCCCTACGAATTCAAGCATGAGGTCGAGCGCTATCAATGGCGGTTTTTGGCCGACCGTCTCGTGTCGGACGAGCACCGCGAGGTTACGAACATACTCAATGGTTGGCAGGACGGGCTATTGAGATGGCATGCATGGAATCGATCGCTTGAGTCGTTCGATGAGAATGACGCGTGGGAGCTGCGCCGGGAGTTCGTCGAAGCATTCGCGCACCAATGCCTCCTGCAGCCATTCTCGGTCCGTGACGCCCTCGTGCTCATCGCGACCAACGCCGTACATCAAATTCGCTTGGCCTCGGAGACAGGGTATCGTGACCATCTCGAAGGCGATCCTTCTCGGCCCGGGGAGCGAATCCGGCACCTTTCGCGACGTCGCAAGGAGGTCCGTCTCGAGCAACTGGCGGCCCAGTGGTCGTCCTTCTCGGGATGGATCGAAATGCTCCGACGAATCGACGACGATGAGTATCGCCGAACGACGTTCGATTACCGAAATCGGGCGGCTCACGCGATCGCGCCGCGGCTTGCTGTTGGGCACGTCGGCTTCGTCACGCGGAATGTCGAGCAGCGTACAGAAATCGTTGCGCAACCAGGTGGGTCCTACCAGCGGGTGGCGACCCCTGGGAAGATGGCTGTCAGCTACGGCTTTGGGGGCACGCCCCCGCTAGACATGGAAGCGGCTCGCGTCGCCAACCTCGAACAGTACCGACGCGCCCGGACCTGCTTCGAGGGCTATCGTATTCTTCTAGTCGAAGTGATGGCGGGAATGCCATTGAGCCGGCAGCAGCATTCATAGACCTATCGAGAGCGCAACCGACCCAATCTTTCGCCCCGCAACAGAGTTCGAAGATGGACGCTGGCTCAGCGGCTTGCTCTTCAATCGCCCCAGTGGAGCAGTTGGCGAGCGCAGGCGCTGCGGCGGCGTACGGGCGGAAAATAGTCGGGATTCAGGGGGCGTTGGCGATCTTTGTCGTTGATTTTAAAGGGGTTTATCCGCACGTTGCCGGCCGTTGAACTTCTCTTCGACCACGTTGTCACATTGTCAAGTAAAGTGTAAAGTTAAGCATTAGCGCGGGGGCGACCATGGGCACACGACTGACTAGGGCGCCAGTTTGCTTCACGCTGGCCCAGATGCGTTTCAATCCGGTTCTAGCAATGGAGCCTCTATTGCCGGCCCTGCAGGAGGCATTCCGTGAAGCGGGCTTTCCCGACTACACGAAAGCAGATGTTCAATCGCTGGAGGTTGGTCCAAGCGAAGGTGGTATGACAGTGCGTGAGCAAACAGTCACGCGCCTCATCTATCGCAACAAGGCGCAAACGGCTGCATTCCTGCTCGATCCTGGCGCTCTGACATATGAACTGACAGATTACCCAGTATTCGAAGAGTTTTCGGATGCCTTCTTACGGGCATTAGAGATCGTGCATCACCATCGATCGATAGAGTATTGCGATCGCTTGGGAATGCGTATGCTGGATGCAGTGCAGCCTTTGGAAGGCGAGACCTTGGACCAGTACTTGGTGCCTCAAGCGTTGGGTTTTATTGGCTTGATCGGTGAGCCTATGGAGCATCAGCAGACTCTGACCGAATCGTTGTTCAAGAGAGGCTCCCGTACATTGCTTGTACGGACAGTGCGCGTACCTCATGGTGTTGCGGCACCACCTGACTTGGTTCCACTTCGCCTCAATCTGGACAAGCGATTTCTGGCCTACAAGGGTGAAACAGTAATGCTGGACTGCGACAGTTTTGATGGAGAGCGCGTGGACTTCAGTGTGTCGGAAATCAAGGCTGAACTGGCCGAATTGAAGTTGGCACTTTCTCGTAGCTTCAAAGCATTGGTAACCCAGCACGCGCTAAAGGCTTGGGAATGACCATGACGTACACGCCTCAACCATGGCAACCTGTCGAGCAGCGGCGTGCGGGCCTATGGCATAACGCGGCTGCCGTCACGCTGATTGGCGTTTTGGCCGGCACGGGTGGCGATGTCAATGTCGAACAGGTTTTTAAATGCTTCGGCACGGGTTCGGTATCTCGATCTGACCATGACTCGCAACAAGGGGGTATGCAGAGCCTTTCCTTTGAGCTGAAGTTGATTCGCAGTGCTCTTCGCCTGAGCGTGGCGGAAACTGCTCAATTGTTTGGCGTCTCACGACCTGCAATTTACAGTTGGCAGAATGGCAGTTCGATCAGGCCTAAGAACGCGGAGCGACTGCAAGCCATTGCCAATGCGATCACACCACACATGGCTCTACTGGAGGAACAAGTGGGCCGAGTTGTCCATCGAGCTATTTCGGGGCGAACTTCGCTTCTGCAGGCACTAGCTGCGGGTGCAAATGCCGATCAGGCGATCAGTCAGCTGGCGGGTATCCTCACGCGAGAGGCCGCGCAGCGCGAACGCTTGGCGAGCCGACTGCGGGACCGTAACGGCGACCGGGGTGCTGCCGACCTCGACGCGCTAGGCTGATACGCACGACGATGTCGACTGTCTGGCGTCAAGGAGATTTACTCTCGCCAGTCGACGCGGTCGCCTTGGGCGTAATCGACCCCGCGCAGCGGGACACGCATCGCGCCGTGGTCGTTAGTCATAGCTGTGATGTTGCAAGTGTTGTTGAAGTTGAACCTGCGGTAGAGATTTTGATTGGCGCAGTTATTCCGTGCGCAGAGGCTACCGCCCAAAATGGCCACTCGATCCGTCAGCTGGACCTGGATTCAGAGGGGAAGCCAACCACTGAATGGGTGCGCTACGGAATTGCCGGGCGCCGTGAAGTTTCCAAGATTGATCTGCTCAAGCATGAACCTTGGACGGAGCGAAGCTACACAATCCAAAAGCGAGCACTGCTTCGTCGATGGTTGGCGCAGCGCTATGCGCGCAGTGAATTTCCCGATGCTTTCATAAGTTGGCTTAAAGAGAGCGGTGTCGGGCGCCCGTTCGAGGACATTGGAAAGCGCTATTCAGCACATCTGGTCGGTATTTATTTTGACTTCGATGATGATAGTGAGCGCGAAGATCCTGACGATCCGTACGCGCTTGGTATCAATCTCGTATATGACGCAGGCAGTACCGAGCACGAAGCAGGAGCTGAAGAAGTTAGAAAACGCCTTGGGGCGTTGTTCGCCCGGCGCTGCAACGCAAGTGGTCGATGGCGTTGGATTGAGCTGACCTACTGCGATGTGGTGTCCGAACAGGTCTTTACCTTGTGGGCGGCAAGGAATTTCCGTCGTTGGCGCTTCGAGCATCGCAGTCTTGGTGGAGAGCCAGTCGATTCGTCAGAATGATGCTTGGATCGTTTGGCTATTCGAGCATTCAGAATAACGCAAATTATTAGGCCAGTTCGCCCTTGAGCTCCGTCATTGCCACGATTTCTCGCTGAATTCTTCGCACGATGGCTTGGAGCTCGTCCGTGCTGATGTGGAGGGCCTGCAGGAAGACCAGTCTGCATGCAGCGACTCCTTGGTTGGCTTAGGGTTCGGCCCGTTGCAAAGGATGAGTCACCGGCACTTTTGCGGTTTGAAGACTCTGCTCATCTGGGCGCTTTGTGCTAACGAAGGTGTACATTTTTTGGAATCACGTCCTTCGGGGCGCGCGTTCCTCGACAGTCCAGGACGTTTGTTGCCTCATTAGCCCAAGGCTCTGCGCGTATCGCTCGGCAGCCTGACGCACCAGGAACCGCATCGGCCGGGGCACGGTCGGATCGTAGGTGCGGATCAGGTTGGGCGACATCAGCGGCTCGTCGCGCAGCAGCCGGGTAAAGCCGCGGCCCCGGATCAGCAGCGCCCACTGTGGGCGAGTCTCTCCATCCAGGCGCACCGCCTCAACGGAGTGCACGAGTCCAAGCAGCCGTGCGATCTGCGCGGGAAACTGGGAAATCAATCCATGCTTCATCGACTTGGCTCCCTAGTCTGTGGAGCAGAGTCTGTCTGCTCCGATTCTCATTCGCCGCGACAACGGAACGGCGTGCCGGGGCAGTCGTTCCGCCGCGTGCCGCTCAGGGGTACTGCTCGACCAGCGTGACCTGTGAGCCCGTCGACTCGAGGCCGGCCACGAGGTCGTTGATGGTCCGGGGAATGAACTGGCTGCTGTCGCCCACGACCTTGCGCGCGAGCATCGCGCCCAGCATGTCCGGGGTGAACCCGCCGGAGCTGCGGGTGAAGCTGGTATGGATGTCGAGGTGATACCCATCCTGGTACTGCCACAGGCAGGTGGTGAAACGGGTGCCTTCCCCGTAGTCGGACATGCTGCTGTCTTGCGCCATGGCGGTGACCAGCGCGCCTTCGCACGTCGCCATCTGGAGGCTTGCGCCACTCTGCGCGGCCAGCGCCGCGAACCCGGTGCCGCCAAACGGATTGACCAACTGGAAGCGCGGCGGGGCCTCGGGAAGGGGCGACGGCGGGATGCCCCGGTTGATCTGGACGCTGCTGTTGTTCTTCTGCAGCGCAGTCTGGATCGCCTGCGACATCTGCGCGGGGGTGACGCCGGGGCCGGGCACGATCCGATAGATGGCGTAGGCCGATTCCCGTTCAACCGTGGGAGTGGTCGTTGCACATCCAGCGAGGGTGGCGGCAAATGCCGCAGCCAGTACGAGCTTGTGCTTCATCTACGTGTCTCCTTCATACACGGGGTTGTGCCGGCGTCCGCCGGATGGAATCTATAGGTAGCCTACCTATAGGACTGTAGAGCTTTAGATGCCGGGTTTCTAGGGTGTTCAGCCATGACCGACACCCTCCCCCAGCGCCTGGGCAAGGCCTTCCGCAAGCGCCGCGAGGCGCTGGGCTTCAGCCAGGAGAGCTATGCCGACGAGATCGGCATGCACCGCACGTACTACAGCGCGATCGAGCGCGGGGAGAAGAACCTGCAGTTGGATACGCTCCAGAGGGTCTGCGAGGGCTTGCAGGCACCGATATGGGAAGTCTTCAAGGATGCGGAAGCAGGCTATTAGTCAGGCTGCATCCGGCCCATCCGGATCGAACTCGGGCGGCGGAGGTGGCAACCATCGACTCGGCCTCCATGCGCGCGATGGATCCTTGCTGTTGCGGTCCAGTTCGCAACTGCGCTGGTCGGCGGCCTTCAGCCTGGCCACGAGCGACGACGGCATCGATCCATCCTGTCGCATGCGTCCGCAACCGCTGAGCAGGACCCGCATCGCGTACGCGCCGTCGGCCCATTCGCCCTCCATGGCCTTCAACTCCCGCTCAAGCCGCGACAGGCCCACGAGCTCATGTCCCATGGCGCGTGCCGCGGCGTTGAGGAACATGTCGGGCGTGTAGGACCACAGCTTGCCGATGTCGTGCAGGAGACCGGCGGCGACGCACAGGTCGCGCTCAAAGCTGCCCAGCGCCGCCTGGCTTGCCAGGTCTCGTGCGACTTCGAGGCTATGGACGGCCAAGCCGCCCGGGAACGCATGGTGGTGGCGTGCGGACGCCGGCATCGTCCAGAACCGGGCCACGACCTCTCGTTCGCGGAAGATACTGACCAGCATCTCGTACAGCGGAGGCGTGTTGATGGATTCGATCAGCTCCAGGATCCCCATGTAGGTGCCGTCGACCGGGCAGATCTCCATGGGCAGGTAGTACAGCGGATAGCTCGGCTCGTTGGCCCTCCACGCACTGGTCAATACGGGAAGCGGCGGGGGCTGCGACGTGTCGTCCTGCCAGTCGGTGACCTGGAGCATGCACGTGGTGATCGGCTGCGACAGCAACCAATGCAGCAGGTCCGCGCAAGGAACCAGGCAGTCCGTCAGGGACGTTCCGTCGCTCAGTGTCCAGACCGCCGAAGGCCGGTCGGGATCGTACTGGTCCAGCGTGCCAAGCAGGATGCCGCGGAACGTGGAGATCCCGGGGTTCGGGGATTCATTCGACATGGGGGCGATCCTCCTGGGGCTGGGTAGAGAGCGAGCGCACGAGGGCTTCGAGCTGCTGCCGGCTCAGCATCGTCAACGACGCAGGCAGCGTTCCCTCGGGCGGGGGGCTGTCGGGCTGGATGGCCGCACCGGCACTCACAAGCCCAGTGAAGGCGCGACCATCGTTGCGGGTCAGGTTGGGCACGTAGCGCGAATAGACCCGGAACAGCATCTCGGTGTTCGAGTGCCCGAGGATCCGCGCTACCCATTCGGGGTTCTCGCCGGAGCCCAGCATCAGCGTCGCGGCGGTATGGCGGGTCTGATACGGGCGCCGACGCGCCAGGCCAAGGTGCCGCAGCAACGGGTGCCAAACGCGGTTGGTGAAGTTGACCAGGCTGATTGGCTCGCCGTTGCGCTGGGCGAACACCCACCGGCAATCCTCGGGCACCAGCTTGCGCTGTTCCAGCAGGGCCGCGCGGACGGCTGGCACCATGGGGATGTCGCGCATCGAGCCGTCAGTCTTGGTGTTCTCCAGCTTGCCCTTGACGATGGTCTGGCGCACCAGGATCAGGTCCTGGTCGAAGTCGATGTGCTTCCATTCCAGCCCGTTGACTTCGCCGGTACGCATGCCGGTGAAGAACCGGACGGCAAGGTAGGGCTGCCAATCCCTGCGGACGGTATCGAGGATCCGGTGGACCTCTTCCAGCGAAAACGGCTGGATATCCAGCTTGGGCAACCGAAGCGGCTTGATGTTGCGGAACGGGGTCACGAACTCCTGCCGCTCGGACGCTTCGGCCAGCAGCATGCGCAGGGGCGTCATGATGTGGTTGATGCGCGAGGGCGACAGCGCCTCCCCGTTCTTCTTCGTCAGCTTGCCGAGTTCGCCCCGGAACGCCAGCAGCTCGGCCCGCGTGATCTCGCCCAGCAACCGATCCTTGAAGGCAGGGAGGACGTGTTGGTCCAGGGTGCCGCGGATGGTCTCGGCGTGGGTGTCCCGCCATCGGGGCAGGTTTTCGCTGTACCAAACTTCTGCAAACTCGCCGAGCGTCGGGGTTACGCCTCCGGCAGCAGACGATGCAGGCGAGGGCATGCTGCCGGCGGAGCCGGAGAGCGAAGCCGCTGCTGCGAACTGCGCCACACGCGGGCTGTCCGGGAAGAATGCTCCGTAGTCGAACGTGCCCTTGGCCATCTCGCGCTTGATGCGGTTTGCCAACGATTCCAGCGCCCGTCGATTGGCGGGCGTGTCCTGGAGGACGGTTTGCTCCCGGCAGCGGATTCCGCGATAGCGGAAGTCCAGGAACAGGCAACCGGTCTCCCGGCGGGCGCGGACGTTAGCCATGGGCCAGTCCGCCATTCGCCATCGGGATCAGCAGGCCGCGGCTTGCGGACGCCTGACCAATGTCCCGTTCGATCGCCTCCCACAGGAACAGCAACTTCCGACCACCGAAGGGACGGATGTAATGGATGCCTTCCAGCAGCACGCTGTCCTTCAGGCGATCCCTGATCGTCCGGACGTCGTAATGGATACGGGTGGCGAGTTCCTCAGTGGTCAGGTAAGTTTGCACGGCGCGCTCCTTGTCGTTCATCGTCAACGGCTGTCGCGTATAGGCGACGCTTGTTGGCGATAATAGACAACATCCGTGGCGTGTCAACGACAAACGTCGCGTGCAGGCGACATCATTTATTATTCATTCATAATGATTCGATTTCGTCTGACAGAGCTGATTGCAGACAAGGCCTTCAAGGAGCGGCGCGTCGTACCTCTGACGGAGGTAGCCGAGGCGACGGGGATTCATCGGGCGACGTTGTCGAAAATGGCCAATCAGCCTGGCGCGAACATCGGGACGGATGTCATCGACAAGCTGTGCAGGTACTTCGGCTGTCAGCCAGGGGAGCTGCTGATGTACGTCGATGAGAACACAAGCATTTGACTCATGAACGGGATGGGACGCGTCGAGGAAACTCGCGCATTGCTGCATAGAGGAGCTATGCAGGCTGCTGAAGAACCATCTGCTGCGCGGGGCAGCCCTCACCAAGCAAGGATCACCGACATCAACGCCTAGTAGTCCCAATTTTCATGGCGAACAGGCAACTGGTTAAGCTCGTTCCGGATCTGCCGCCAGTGCGGCATCACCTCATCCATCAAGAACTGAAAGCGAGCGTTGTGAGTGGGTTCCAGCAGGTGGATCAGTTCGTGGACGACGATGTACTCAAGGCAGACGGGAGGCTTACGAGCCAGTTCGGTGTTCAGGCGAATATGACCGGAAGCCGGATTGCAGCTCCCCCATTTGGTCTTCATGCGCTGAATCAGGACGCGGCGGGCTCTTACGCCCAACTGCGGCTCCCATCGCGACAAGAGGGCCGGTACGGCTTGCCTAATCTGCTCCCTGTACCAGGACTCCAGCAGGCTGTGTCGTTTGTCCATATCGCTGCCGGGCCGAAGATGCATCTCCATCGTTGAGTGTTTCAACTCAATCCTGGGGGAAGTACTGGTTTCGACGTTGCGAAGAAGGTAGCGCTTGCCCCAGGCATAGTGACTCTCCTTGTCCAGATACTCGCGGGGCGTCTCACGTTCTTGTGCCAGCATCTTGCGTTGCTGTTGCCTGATCCAGTCCAGCTTGGTGATGGCGTAGATGCGGATGATATCCAGCGCCATGCTTTTGGGAGCAGAGATGCGTATCCGGCCATCGGGCGGATAGACGCTGAGGTGGACATGCTTGATGTCCTTGCGAATCACCTCGGCTAGCTGTTCGCCCAGGTCGATGGCATCGTGCCGGGCCAAGCTCAATACTCCTTCTGCGCCTCGATAATGCGGAAAATTCGCTCAACCTCGTCTTCGTCTTGCATGACGTCCCAGAGGGCCTGCTTGATTACGTTCTCACGCGGCAACACGCCACGCCAGCCATCAGGAGCCACGCGCCTGACGGTATCATCGATCTTTAGGGCTTGATCCAGTGCAGTGTCCTTGGTGCCCTTGTACTCGCCCTCATCTTCGGCAGTCCGCTTGTCCGGGATCACGAGTTTGAGGTTGTTGTACAACGCGCGCTTGCCTGGGGTATCCAGCGTCGCCGGAGTGTCCTCGGCCTTGCCGCTTTGCACCTTGGCTGCCAGATTGGCCATCTGCTTGAGGTATTCCTCGTAGTCGAGAGCCTGTTCCTTCCGCTTCTTGATGATTTCGTCGAGAAGTGCCGACATCTTCGCGAAGTAGGCCGGGTCGGTCAGATGATCCTTGACGATCTTTTGGCGGACGTTGTTCTCGATCGTTTCAGCAATCGACTCCCGGTCCTTCATCTGGCCCAGCTTCTTGTTGATCGCATCGGCTATGCCGGACTTCACGATCAGATCAAGAAGGCCGACGTTCTCGAACTCGGAGATCTTGCGCGATTCGCTAGCCTCGATGTAGCGGTCAATCAGGTTGCGCATGTCCGCTTCGTACGGCTTCAGGTCGAGCGTTTCGCCAGCGGCCAGACGGATGGTTTCCCGAACCTTTACGTAGTCGTTCAGCTTGCGCCGAATGGTCTCCTGTTGGTCCGTATCGTAGCCGGCAGCATCCAACTCATCGGCGATCATGCCGTAGGCGCGCAGCAGACCGACCACGCCCGTATAGAGCGCCACGCGCTGCGGTTCGTGCTCCTTCAGGTCCTCGGCGATTTCTGTGTTGCCGCAGAAGTAGTGGATGTACTGCAGTTCTCCCTTTGGCGGCTCCACCTTCTCCACCAGCAGCGCCAAGGCTTCCAGCGCCGCATCAAGGCGCTCCTTGCCACGTTTGATCCGGCTCTGCAGCAGAACCTCCGACTCGGCGCCACCGGAGCTGTGGTCTAGTTCCGACGAATACACGGCTATGGCGGTCTCGACCTTCTTGAATAGATCCTTGTAGTCGACGATGTAGCCGAAGTCCTTGTCCTCGGTATCCAGCCGGTTGGTCCGGCAGATCGCCTGGAACAGGCCGTGGTTCTCCATCTTCTTGTCGATGTACATGTAGGTGCACGGCGGGGCGTCGAAGCCGGTCAGCAGCTTGTCCACCACGATCAGCAGTTTCATGCTGGCCGGCGCGTCGATGAATTTGGCCTTGGCCCACTCCTCGTAGGTCTCGGTCTTGGTCATGCCCGGCTTGGCCTGCACACCCTTCAGCAGCTCGTTGTAGGTGCTGTAGATGAACTGCTTGTCGGTCTCGGAGTTGGCGCCGGTCTCCTCCAGCGTCACGTCTCGGGCCAGCGGGTTGTAGGATGTCACGACCGCGCACTTGCCCTTGAACGGCGTCTGCTGGAACAACTCAAAATACTTGCAGGCCTCGTAGATGCTAGAAGCCACCAGCATCGCGTTGCCGCGGCCGTTGGACAGACGATCCTTGGTCTCGAAATCCAACTCGATGTCAGTGACGATCTTGTCCATTCGCGACCGGGAACTGAGCACCTTCTGCATCGTGCCCCAGTGCCTCTTCAGCTCGTTCTTCTGCCAGGCGTTCAGCCCCTTGGTCTTGGCCTCGAAATAGGCGTCGATCCGGTCTTGAGAGCCCAGCTTCTGGTCGATGTCGCGTGCTTCGTAGACCAGGTCCAGTACGACCTTGTCCTCCACGGCCTCGACGAACTTGTACGTGTGGATGTAGCTGCCGAACACTTCCAGGCTGGTCGCGGCATCCTTCTTCAGCAGCGGTGTACCGGTAAAGCCGATGAACACCGCATTGGGCATCATCGCCTTCATCGTGCGGTGCAGGCGTCCGCCCTGGGTGCGGTGACATTCGTCGACGAACACGTACAGCTCGCCGACTGCCTTGGACGGCTGGGATTCGATTTCCTTGATAAAGGCGTCGAAATCGCCGTCCTCCAGTCCCTTCCCCGCACCAAACTTGTGCACGAGGGAGCACAGCAGACGCGGCGCCGGCAGCGCTAAGTGGGCCATCAGATCCCGGCCGCTGTTGGTGCGGTAAATCGGTTCCCTAGCACTCTCGAACACCCGTTTAATCTGCTTGTCCAGTTCGTCTCGGTCGGTGATGACGACAACACGGGCCTTGGAGTTATATTCCAGAATCCACCTGGCCAGCAGCACCATCAGGATGCTCTTGCCCGCGCCCTGGGTGTGCCAGATGATGCCGCCCTGCTTGCGGCGAACATGATCCTGCGCCGCCTTGATCCCGAAATACTGGTGGACGCGGGGAAGTTTCTTCACTTCGCTATCGAACAGCACAAAGTCGTGCATCAGCTCAATCAGCCGAGATTTCTCACACATCTTCATTAGGTACTTGTCCAGCTTGTACCCGGTGTTGTCGGCCTCGTCTTCCTTCCACTTGAGGAAATACTTCGCCGGCGTGCCGATGGTGCCGTACTGCAGTCCCTCGGAGTCGTTGCCGGCGAACACGAACTGGACGGTGCTGAAGAACCACGCGTTGAACTCCGACTGCTGGTTCGACAGGTTCTGGCGGATGCCATCGCCGATGCTGACCCGGCTATTCTTCAGTTCCAACACTCCGATAGCGATGCCGTTGACGTAAAGCACGATATCGGGTCGACGTTCCGAGCCACCCCGAAGGGTTACTTCCTCGGCAACGGCGAAGTGATTCTTTTGCGGTTCTTTCCAATCAATCAGCCAGATGGTCTGGGCGACCTTGTCGCCTTCCACTTTCACCGGCACGCCATAGCGCAGCAGATCGTAGATGGCCTGGTTGTTGTCGTAGAGGCTCCGCTGTGGATTGTTAGCCTCTGTCCTGAACTTGTAGATCGTCTGGTTGACCTGGGCGGAGCTATAGCCGGCCTCGGCTAGGTAGGTCGCCAGATGGCCTTCCTCGATGTTGCCGTTGGCGCGGTCGATCCAGTCGCCCAGATAGGCGTATCCCAGCCGTTGCTCGAACAATTTGACGACGCGATTCTGTGTCGCGCGTTCGGGCTTGCCGATGTCGTTCATTGCCGGAGGTTCCCCTGCCCGCCAGCAGCGGGATTCAATCGTCCGATTCGCCTTGCGCGTTGTCTACCCAATCCTTCTGCCCGTCCTCGTTCAAGGTGCTGGCATCAAAGCCGTCGGCCAGCTTCAAAGCGCGAGTCTGGATGGCCCCGGTCTGACGCAGTCGCTCGCAGTACTTGTACAGCGTGCTTTCGTCTTCGGTCAGAATAAAGCAGATCTTCTCGTGGCTGGCTTGGGCTAGCAGCTTCACGTCATCGCGAACAACCGCGCGCACGTCGCCATCATCGCGCTTGCCCAATGCATTCCACAGGTCGGCAGCCTTCTGGCCGTGCGAAACATTGAAATTGAGGATGCGGAAGTTGCCCAGCGGCAGGTCGGCTACCGCCTGCTTGATCCCGAACTCGGCGGCCACGACGGCCGAGAAATACATCGGCACGTCGTTCTGCAGCATGTGGCGGTAGAACTGCTTCGCAGTCTCGTGGCGAGGGCGGTTGGCATTGACCAGCGTGATCAGGAAGCTGGTATCCAGCAGCGCCGATGAACTCATTCGTTGCCGCTCCGCAGGTTCTCCAGCCAGTCATCGGGCATGTCGGCCCAGGCTTGGGTACCTTTCTGCACCAACGTGTCGAATTGGGCCTCGTCCCACGTGGGACGATGTTCCTCGAAGCCAAGCAGGTTCAGGTTGCGCAGGGCGCCGGTCTTCAGATTCTCTTCGGCGCCGACGTGGAGCAGGGCCTGCCTGTATAGGCGGTTTTCCTTCTCGTCGGCCAGCAGCTTCTGGGTGGAGGCGATCTTCACGGTTCGGCCGCTGCCAAGATCCAGATGGACGTTCGGGCTGGTCTTGCCGCCCCAATCCACGACCGTGCCCAGCAGGTACTTTTCCACCGGCACCCAGACCGCCTCGACCTGGTTGCGGAAGTCGGTCTTGGAGTCCACCTGCACGGTGAGTTTTCCACCGGTGTCGGCTAGCCGATAGCTGCGGTGGGGGTTCTTGCGAGCGGCGGCTTGCCAGCGCTCCATCACGGCGGCGCGCTTGGGGTCTATCAGGCCCAGCGCCGCGGAGTTGCCCAGCTGCGCCATGTCGTTCCACAGACCGCTTGCGGCCAGCAAGCCGGTGACGACGATAGCCAGAGAGCCCTCCTCAATAGAGACCATCACCTGGCTGGTATCGACGTCCTTGTTGGAGCCGCGCAGGAAGTCCGCCACATCCTCCTGGAACTGGCCTAGAAGCGCCAGGGGGACGTGCTTCGGCCCGACCTCGGCATCCTGGATGCGGTCGCTTAGGGCAAAGCGGAGGGAGTCGGCGGTCTCCATGACCGGGATTCTAACGCCTGAACAGGCGCACCGCCTGCGACGGGGTTCCCCCGGCCGGATCAAGGCAGCCGTTCAGCCCATCACCCGATTCCAGTCGATCGCGTAACCGGCGGCCTTGAGCTCCTTGGCCAATTCGGCTTTCCAGCCATTGTTGTCATCCATTGCTGTCCAGACCACGCCGGCAAAATCGCTGGGGATCTCCACGCTTCCTTTTTTCAGGGCGCAGACGCGACCACGTCCAAGCCTGGCAATGAAATAACCGAGTTCCAGCAACACGTTCTGGCGGGCGCGATGTTCCCACTTGTCTGCGCCGACAGTGCGACCCTCATCATCAGGCGTGAGCAGGACAATAGCAAAGCCAACGTCCGAGTGAGCCACGATCTTCTCGATGATGGTGCGGCCCTGGTTGGCCTGTTCGTGCAGGATCACGACCTCAACCCCGATCTTTTCGAGGAATCTGGCAACAGACTCGCGTGCGGCGACATCGTGGCCATGCACAATGAAAGCCTTATCCGACCTCAATGGCATTGAAATTTCGACGGTTTCGTTTCCGTTGACTTTGACGAATGCCTTGAAATCCCTAACGAACGGGATGATCAACTGCCCCGTCATGGTATGGATGCTGTTGATGATCTTCTTGCCGGTGTAAAAGAACTCGTGGCAGAAGTTGATTACCCTTTGCGGATCCTCAGCCAGGTATTTGACCAGCAATAGTTGCATCCCAAGCTGCTGTTTTGGATCATCTGGCCATTGAAGAACCTTGCTGCCGACAAAGCTGCCGCCTGCTTCTTTGCTTTCCTCGATGAACTCCTCAAGATTCAGATCAGAGACCAAGTCTTCGTTGATTTGTGAAAGATCGGGGTGATTCAACAGCTGTCCCAGCTTCCTGAGCGGGCGTTCATAGGTTTGCAGTGTTGCTCCCTGAAGGTCGAGCACCGCCGAGTTGATTTGGTCGAACAGATCCAGCGCCATCATTCTTCGTCGCTCTCCAACCGTGCTGCCGCCGCGCGCTCGATGATGGCTTCTCGGTATTGCTCTTTCATCCCCTCGGCCACTTGCGACACCAACGGATTGTCTGCCCAAGGTGCAATCTTGGCGTCAATCACGGTGTTGAGCTGTTGGATGGCTGCTTCGATGGTGCCGGGGTCATTGGGGTTGAAGTTCAACGTGACCAAGTCGCCATCGAGCTCGTTGAGGGCTTGCTGCGCTTGGTCAAGCTGCTTGGTTAGCTTGTCCAGACCGGTAATCTTGAACATCTCGCATCTCCTGTGACGCGCTCAACGAGTGATATGTTTACACCAGCCGTGTCTTACCCCGGGACAAAGCCATTCTCCCGCATCCACCCCAAAGCCTTGTGCCAGCGGTCTTTGGGAATCCGTTTCTTGGCGTCGTGCCAGTGGTTGAGCACCTGGTCGACGATGGCATCGTCGGTTGCGGTGGAGTTCTTCAATAACAAGTCGTGCCATGCTTCGTACAAAGTAGCCACGATCTCGCACCGTTCGGTGTCAAGCAACTTGAAGGTGTCGATAACCTTGTCGAAGGTGTCTCTCATATTGGAGAAGTAGCGGTCAAAGTATGGCTTGTGATCGCCATGCTCCTCCAGCGGAATGTACTGATAACGTCCATCGACCTTCTTCGCCTCAAACCACTTACTCTTCTTCAACTGGCTGTCGATGGAGCGCAGAGCGCGGTTGTCGTAGGGGCCGGCAGCATCGCGGTGGTAGTTTGCACCGATATCCACCTTGCACATGTGCTCGGCCAGATAGATGAGCTTCTGAAATTTGACGTGGCCGAAGGTCGGCTCGGCGTACAGTCGATTGACGATCTCGGCGGCGAATACACTGCGCTGGAAATGGACGTTGGCTTTGCGCTCGTTGCCCTTGGCTTCCTGCTTTGCAAAAGGCACGACATTGGAAGCTGACTTTGCGGCGGGTTGTACCAACCGTGTCCTTCCGGTCAGAAGCTCCTGCATCATGCCTTGCTTGAGCAGTGCGGTCTTTTCGCGACGTTGTTTCAGCGCAACAAGCTGGGCGTCCATGTCGCTCAACACTTCCGCAATCGCGGTTTGTTCTTCCGGATGTGGAAACGAGATTTCAATATTTTCGATGGTGCGTGCATTGAGGCTTGGAACGCCAGATGCTTCGTTGTATTGCATCCAATCAATCAAGCCGAATCGGTAGAAGAAAAATTTGGCAACATTTTCGCCTTTGAGTTCGGTAAAGAACAACGTGTCCACCGTCCAGAACGGTGTATCCATGTATTGCGGGCGGTCAATCGTGCCCTTTCGACCAATTAGCACCGACGTCTTGTTGTAAAGCCATTGTTTCGCCCAACCGATTTGCCCCCCCGTGGCGAGAATCGGAAACTCGCCATCATCGGCTTCAACTTCCTTCTGGTTCTTGCCGTGTCGAACGGCGAGAACTTCGCCCAACCGCTTCACCTCCCACTCCCCGCCAAACCCCGGCAGTCGTGTCTTGCCGGTGAGCAGTTGCTGCATGGCGGCGGTTTTCAGGTCGCGCTGTTTGGCGATGAGCGCGTCCAGCGCGGACAGCAGTGCATCCACGTCCCCGAGCGTGGCGGCGATAGTGGATAGTTCATGTTCGTTGCTTGGCAACGGAACATAGAACGAGTTAAGGCTTTTGTTGGTGATTTGATTGATAGTCGCGCCAAGATGCTCATTGATTTGGCGCTTCAGAATGTCTGACTGGAACAGAAAGCTGACGAGTCTCCCATGCGGCCCGCGATGAACCGCCATGAAAGCACCAAAAGTCATGCCATTCACCCGGTCATCAAGATACGCAGACTTTCCGATTAGCTCGCGGCTACCGTTTCTGACGCAAATCAGAACGTCACCATTCCGCACCAAGATGCGCTGTGGAATGTTGGTGTCAACATGGACGTTATCATCGAACGCTAGTGCATCGCCTTGGATGTTGGATGAGCGTAGAACCAGCGTGCCGAACTCGCACACATCCGAAGGCTTGTAGGTCAAGCCGATCAAAGCTTCGCCAATTTCGCCAAGCGACTTGCAATCCCAATCATTCGGAATCATCCCAACTTCCGTTTGTTTGTATCCCGGCTTCAGTTCCATGCCCTCCCCATTTTCTCCAGATGGCCTTTCACCTTGGCCGACAGTGCGGCCAATTCGTCCACCAGCGCAGGTAATGGCTTTTCGTAGCGCAGCGCAAGCTCGCGCACGCGCGCGGTGAGCGACTGGCTCACCCGCTCCACCTCGCCATGCACTGCATCCGACAAGGCTGCCAGCCACTTGTCGTCCACCACCAGCGACTTGACCTCGTCGGCTGTCAGCTTCGGATACTTTTCGTAAGCCTTCTTGTCCAGCTCGGATACCAACTGCTTCAGCTTCTTCTCCAGAGCGCTTTCTGCCTCGGATAGCGCCTGCCACTTCTTCAATACGGCAAGCTCGTCCGCAGCCTCCTTGTCCTCGCCGATCTCCTTGATACGCGCCTTGACCGCCTTGTCGGTGATCTTGCGCTTTTCGCCTTCGCCTGCCGCGACTTCGGCCAACAGGCCATCGTCATCCCAGTGCTCTTCCTGGTACTCGGCCAGCAGCGCGCTGGCTGCCTCCAGCTTGGCGGCAGTCTCGTCGATGGCTTTCTGCTCGGCGGCGAAGAACCGCGCCACGACATAGGGCTTCGGAACTAGATTACAGAACCATCCCTTGTCCTTTTCCTGACCCTTCTTGTTCTTCTCGATGATGCGCTCGGTCTTGGCCACCCAGTCGTCCGCGGAAATCACGTAGGCATCGTCCTGCATCGTCTCCGCCCAGTAGTCCATCAGGTGCTGATAGACATCATAGGCATCGACCAGCGGCTTTCCCTCGTAGTGGTGCAACAGGTTCTCGGAAAGCTCCATGCCCAACTGCTTGGGGGCGAAATCTTTTGGCAGAGCCTTGAGCTTGGGCGCCACCCGCGCGCGCCAGTCATCGAAATGCTCGCCCATCTGTGCGAGAAAGCCGGCGAACTGCGGGTGCTTCAGGATGGCTTGCTTGATGGCAGCCTTGTCTACGGCCGGGGTGGCGTAGCCGTCGCGCAACGGCTTGAACAGCGCGGCCTTCAGGTCCGGGCACACGTCCCAGTAGGCGTACAGAGCCTCCACGTCGGCCACCGGAATCCCGCCTTGCAGGTGCCCGCCGATGTCCTGGATGTCTTCCGGGGTCGAGCTGTCGATGTAGCGCGGCAGGTTGAGGTTGAAGTCGTTCTTCTCGATCTCGTCCAAACCCACTAGGCGGGCATAGCGCGGGTCACTTTCGTCCTGGCGGTTGAACGCGTCGACGATGCGATGGATGTCCTGCTCGCGCAGCCTGTTCTTCGGGCCGTCCTTGATGAAGCCCTGCGAGGCATCGACCATGAAGATGCCCCGGCGGGCCTGAGCATTTTCCTTGTCGACCACGACGATGCAGGCCGGGATGCCGGTGCCGTAGAACAGGTTCGCCGGCAGGCCGATGATGCCCTTGATGTAGCCGTGGCGGATCAGGTTGCGACGGATCTCCGCTTCAGCATTGCCACGGAACAACACGCCGTGCGGCAGGATGCAGGCGCCCTTGCCGGTGGATTTCAGGCTGCGGACGATGTGCAGTAGATAGGCATAGTCGCCCTGTTTGGCGGGGGGCACACCGAAGGTGTCGAAGCGCTTGTAGGGGTCGTGCAGCGGGTCGAGGCCGGTGCTCCAGCGCTTGTCCGAAAACGGCGGATTAGCGACCACGAAATCGAAGAGCTTCAGCCCCGCCCCATCCTTGAACTTGGGGTCGGCCAGCGTGCTGCTGCCGCCAGCAATCAGTGCCGTCGGGTTGTTGTGCAGGATCATGTTCATGCGGGCCAAGCCGCTGGTCGCCACGTCCTTCTCTTGGCCGTACAGGGTGACCTTGGCCGAGGTTGTGTCACCCACCTTGAGCAGCAGCGAGCCCGAACCGCAGGTCGGGTCGTACACCGTGATACCTGTGTTTGCCGGTACGCTGGATACGCCGATGATCTGGGCCATGATTCGGCTGACCTCGGCCGGGGTGTAGAACTGCCCCTTGCTCTTGCCGCTTTCCGTGGCGAAGTGCCGCATCAGGTACTCGTAGGCGTCGCCCAGAATGTCGTCGCCGTCGGCCCGGTTCTTCGAGAAATCCAGATCCGGGTGCTCGAATACGGCCACCAGGTTGGTCAGGCGATCGACCATTTCCTTGCCGCTGCCCAGCTTGCCCGTGTCGTTGAAGTCCGGTATGTCCGCCAGCTTATTGGCCGCAGCCAGCGGCCCGGCGATCTTCTTGTTGATCTTGTCGCCGATGTCCGGCTTGCCCTTCAGCGCCACCAGGTCTGCAAAGCCGGCGCCGGCAGGGATGGTGATCGGGGCGTACTTCTTCCCCGCGTACTTGTCGCTGACGTACTTGATGAACAGCAGCGTCAGGACGTAGTCCTTGTACTGGCTGGCGTCCATGCCGCCGCGCAGTTCATCGCAGGAGGCCCAGAGGGAGGAGTAGAGTTCGGATTTCTTGATTGCCNNCCTTGTACTGGCTGGCGTCCATGCCCCCGCGGAGCACGTCGCAGGATTCCCAGAGTTTCGAGTACAGCTCGGATTTCTTGATGGCCATTCGGGCGGCAGAGTCTTGCAGAGTGGATGCGTAAGTATGCCAAGCCAGCGGGGTCAGCCGTTGTGGCTCAGACGATTGGTCAGGTGCGTGGGCAGGTGGCCGATGAGGACCTTGGTTGCTTCATCGTCGTAGTAGAAATAAAGCCGGAACTGGTACTCCCCGCCAAACCCGACGCCGTCCTTGATGTGCCGATCCAATTTGACCTCATTGCCTTCGTAGAGGCGCGTGTATTCCCTCTTATACCGCTTGATGTCCTGTGCGGTACCCACGTCTGATTCTTCCAAGCCGAGCTCGGCCAGCGCCTGCTGGCTGCGCGTGTAGGCCTCCGTATCGTCCTTGTTACGCGTGCGCATCGGGATGTAATGGCGCACCAGGTACTCCATCGCCTTGTAGGCTAGGGGAATGTCCTTGAAGTTCGACTTCCGGGCCGCTTTGGCGGCTTGAGGATGCAGCACCAGCTTGTCCTCGCCATAGATCTCGACCCACTCCTCCAGCTCGTCCCAGGTGTCGGGGTAGTAGCTCTCATTGGCCAACTCGGTCTCGGATGCCTGTTCGTCCACCCAGCGGTTGTCCAGTTGATAGCGGAGCTGGCGAGCCTCCGCCAATGCCGCATCGCGCTCTCGGCGGGTGGCCTGCAGTTCCCCCTCCAGCGCAGTGGCTTGATCTGCGAGATCCCGGTACTTGGCCTTGTATTCAGTTAGGGCCGCTTCCAGTTCGTCGCGGATAGCCTTCAGTCGAACGATCTGGTCGTCCTTGGACGAAGCGATGCTCTCGGCTTGCTGGCGCAATTCAACCAGTCGCTGTTCGGAGGAAGCCAGGCGCTGTTCCGCCAAGTGGTTGCGGACCATTTGGAAGGACGGAGCACGTTCCTCCAGGTCGCCCACCTCAAGGCTGATGGCGCAGGCCTCTTCAAAGATGTCGTTGGCGATCCACTTGGGCAGTTGGGTGCCCTTCATCGCCCAGACCGGGTGCTGGTACTGGTCGGCCTCGGCGGTGAAGCCTGGGCGGTACAGGCGGATGGCGTTGCCGTAAATGGACCGCTCCCGGCCGAAGCTGCGGATCATGCGGTCGGACACCGCGCCATTGATGGCGACGACATGGGCGACGCCGGCCAGACGTGTAGCCAAACGATCGACTGTGGGATCGGCCCTAGTGCTGTCTGAGGTGGATACCACGATGACCGGCTGGCAACGGTGCGGATTCAGGAGCAGGCGTCCGAGCGAGGCGAAGTCCTTGTCCCCAGCCAGCCTGACCGCCGTGTTGAGCAGGGGAACGCCGGCATCCTGCAGCCCGACTTCCTTGGCGATGCCAGCCACGACCGAGGGCACACCGCTGGCTATCGGAGGCGAGGCATCCTCGGTACTTCGGATCTGGGCTAGGCGAACGCTGATCGCAGGGGCATCCGTGCCCAGCAGCGTGGCTTCCACGCGCCAGATGGCTCCTTCCGACATCGACCGGCGGTCGTCTAGGCGCAAGGCCCAGACGGATTGGCCATCCGTCTCGATGATTGCTTCGCCGTCCGGCAGTTCAATCTGGCTGTTTCTGGAAGGATCCGTAACGACGAATCCCTTACTCTTCAACCAGCCAAGAATCCTGGAACGGGCGCTGTCAAAGGCCATTCCTGGCTGCTCGTCGCCCTTGCCAAGACGTGCAGCCAAAGCCAGGACATTGACCGTACCGGCGCTACGCGAGAGGCGAGAGCGTTGCAAGCGAGGTTTGGCTTCGGGAGCTACGTTCGGGGCGGCGGCTTTATCCGAGGCCAATTTTGCGTCAGTGGTCGCAGGAGGCGTGTTCGGCGGAACGCTGGGCGCGGCATCGCCTTCTACTTGTGCGTTTGCGTCTTTGGGGGCCTCCGCAGGCGTTGGCTCCGCTTCTTTCGTTTCCTCGCGGCGGACCGCTTCGGTCAGAGCTTGGGCAAGCCAGACAACGACCTGGAGACGGTCATCGGTTGCGGGCGCTCTCGCGAGCAAGTCGGGACCGATGGATCTCTCTTCCCAAGCGAAACTAGCGTCGGAGTCGCCACCATCTTCACGGACGGAGAAGAAACGGCCGGTGGACATGTCGATGCCGCCCTGCGGCAAGATTCTGACTGCCTTGATGTCCGCTTGTCCTTCAACCGTATCGCTTGAGGGCGTGGCGAAGGCCGTGGCGATTTGCTCGACTTCATTCCGGGTTTTGGCGCGCTGTATGAAAGTTCTGTAGATCTGGTAGGCGTCGCGTATCGAGTCGAGATAGTTGTTGTCGGGTTGCTTGGTGCCGCCAGCAGTGGGCGTAACGGCCGAGAACCACCAGGCGCCAGCTGCGAAGTGCTGTTGCTCCCCCTCCGACTTGTCGAATCCGAGAATGTCGCCGGTCTGGAAGCCGCGAGAAGCGAGCAGGGAGCGGATCAGGAGAGCTTCAAGCTGGGAATGAGCGGTCAGTAACGTCTTGCGGCCGGGCACAAGGCGGGAAAGCTCGTCAATAGCCGAGGCGATGGCGTCGAAGCCGTCAGGTATGTAGAGAACCAGGACATCCGGCTGCTTGTCCAATGCCTGCAGATGCCGGCCCCAGTTCTTGATCAGGACTTGCTGGGATGGTTGGAACAGCAGGGGCTTGGGGGCCTTTGTTGGCCGTGGCTTGGCGGCTACGCAGACCGTACAGGCGATTTTTCGAGGTAATAGCGCCTTGGAATAGAGCGATAACCAACGGCCGCCGTCTGCCGCCAAGGAACCGATGGAATCGGCTATGAGCACACTTATGGTGGCACGGTTCTTCAGCTCGGGGGCCAGCCGGTCGATGGCGAAGAATGGAGCGCCGTACATCGCTGCAAAAAACCGGCGTCCACTTTCGGTGAACTGGCTTGTGAACTGTCCCCCGCCGATGTTCCCCACCGCATCGGCATACTCGCTGACCGACCTTAGTACTGCGCCTGCACCATCTCCCATTTGATAGCCCCTGTGGTTCCAGTTTGGCCTCGGGCGCGTGGCCCGGTCGAACCCGCCCCTTCATTGAAACGGCCGCCGGTCTCAATCCTTGAGATGGCCCCTATCGGTACAGGTCGTGATGTTACCGAATCCGGGATAAGCGTCCGGTCGCCCCACCTGTTCCCGCGCGTGCCACTGCGTTGTTTTCGGACGGAGCGCAGTGATGCATGGCAGGCAAGCACAATGGTCGGTCCATGTGGCCGGGTGGCGTTCGAGCGGAGTCAGTCAGGTGGTCTATACCGAACACATGGGCTGTCGCTGGTCAGTTTCGGATACTGGCGGCGCAAGTTGGCTAACGAGGAGACGGCCTGGGCGCCGGCGGTGTTGCCGATCCGGGTGGCCTCGGCAGCGCCGCCCGGCTTGGAACTGAGCCTGCCTGGCGGGATCGTGTTGCGGGTGTCCGCCGCCGATCCGGTCTGGCTGGCCACGCTGCTGCGAGCGGTCTCGGTATGCTGAACATAGGGTCATGGTGACCGTGCCCGTGACCTGCGCTGGCTGCAGCAAGGTCGGTTCGTGTGGCTGCGGACGGGCGAAGCGGCGTGGACGCTGAGCGCCGGGCAGTTCGTCTAGTCTGTGCGCGCTGCAAAGCTGATTGCCTTTGAGACCAGTCGGCACGGAGGCTAGTGCTCACGGCCCGTCGGCCACTCGAAAAAGCAGGGCACAGCGCGGGCACAAGATGGGCACAGACCCTTTGGCGCGCCTGGAGGGATTCGAACCCCCGACCAATGGCTTCGGAAGCCACTACTCTATCCGGCTGAGCTACAGGCGCGTTTTTAAAGGACTTTTTCCTGCCAATGCTCGTGCCGCTGAGCATTGGCCTTGTGCCACCCCCGAGGCCCATTGTCTCGGATGAGCAGCGGCTTCGGAAGCCACTACTCTATCCGGCTGAGCTACAGGCGCGTGGCCGGACATTGTCCATGATCGCGGCGGCCGGCGCGAGTCCCGCGGGCGTCGGGGCGCCCACGGTCCCGTGATGCGGCGGCGGTACCATTGCCGCCATGTCCTACGAACGCTTCGAGACCCGCCCGGCGGCGCCCGCCCGGCGGGAGCGGCTGGCCCAGTACTGGAAGCTGATGCGCGCCGACCGGCCGATCGGCTGGCTGCTGCTGCTGTGGCCCACCTGGTGGGGCCTGTGGCTGGCTGCCGGCGGGGTGCCGCCGCCGTGGATCCTGTTCGTGTTCACCGCCGGCGTGTGGCTCACGCGCGCGGCCGGCTGCGTGATCAACGACTACGCCGACCGCTGGCTCGACCCCCACGTGGAGCGCACCCGCGAGCGGCCGCTGGCCACCGGCGCGGTCCGCGGACGCGAGGCCCTGCTGCTCTTCGCGGTGCTGATGCTGGCGGCCTTCGCGCTGGTGCTGACGCTCGACCGGCTCACCGTGCTGATGAGCTTCGTGGGCGTCTTCCTGGCCGCGACCTATCCCTGGCTCAAGCGCCATACCCACCTGCCGCAGGTGTACCTGGGCATGTCCTTCGGCTGGGGCATCCCGATGGCCTTCGCCGCGGTGCAGGGCGAGGTGCCGCCGATCGCGTGGCTGCTGTACGCGACCAACATCCTGTGGTCGACGGCCTACGACACCTGGTACGCCATGGTCGATCGCGAGGACGACCTGCGCGTGGGCTCGAAGTCCACCGCGATCCTGTTCGGCGACATGGACCTGGTGATCCAGGGCGTGCTCTACGCGCTGGTGTTCGCGGGCCTGGCCCTGGTGGGCCGCCAGGCCGCGCTGGGCGGGGCGTACTGGGCCGGCCTGGCGGTGGCCCTGCTGCTGGTGCTGCGCCAGTTCTGGATCTGCCGCCGCCGCGAGCGCGGGCCCTGCTTCCGCGCCTTCCTCGACAACCACTGGGTGGGGATGGTGGTGTTCGCGGGACTCGCCGCGGACCTCGCGCTGCGCGGCGCCGGCTGATGGCCGGGGCGGCGCCGGAACCCGCCTCCGGACGGCGTCCCTCGGCGCTGTCGGCGATGCGCTACCCGGTGTTCCGCCGGGTCTGGTTCGCGAGCGCGTCGGCCAACTTCGGCGGCATGATCCAGTCGGTCGGCGCGGCCTGGCTGATGACCTCGATCGCGCGCTCGGCCGACATGGTGGCCCTGGTCCAGGCGTCGGTCGCCCTGCCGGTGATGCTGTTCTCGCTGGTGGCCGGGGCGATGGCGGACAACCACGACCGGCGCCGGATGATGCTCGGCGCGCAGGTCTTCATGCTGCTGGTGTCCGTGGCGCTGGCCCTGTGCGCCTGGCTGGGCCTGGTCACGCCCTGGCTGCTGCTGCTGTTCACCTTCCTGATCGGCTGCGGGGCGGCGTTCAACGCGCCGGCCTGGCAGGCCTCGGTCGGCGACATGGTGCCGCGGTCCGAGCTGCCCGGCGCGGTGGCCTTCAACAGCATGGGCTTCAACATCGCGCGCAGCGTCGGCCCGGCGCTGGGCGGCGCCGTCGTCGCCGCGGCCGGGGCCGCCGCCGCGTTCGCGATCAATGCCGTCAGCTACGTCCCGCTGATCGTGGTGCTGGCGCGCTGGCGCCCGGAGCGCGAGCCGCGGACCCTGCCGAGGGAGGCGCTGGGCGGCGCGATGGCGGCGGGCGTGCGCTACGTCGCGATGTCCCCGGTCATCCGCACGGTCCTCGGGCGCGCCTTCGTGTTCGGCGCCGGGGCCAGCGCGGCGATGGCGCTCATGCCGCTGGTGGCCAGGGACCTGGTCGCCGGCGGCCCCCTGACCTATGGCCTGCTGCTCGGGGCATTCGGCGTGGGCGCGATCGGGGGCGCCATGGGCAGCGCGCGCCTGCGCTGGACGCTGTCGACCGAGGGCCTGGTGCGCTGGGCCTGCATCGCCTTCGCGCTCGCCGCGGCGATCGTTGCGGTGAGCTCGGTGCTGGCGCTGGCGATGGTCGGGCTGTTCCTGGGCGGCGCGTCGTGGGTGCTGGCGCTGTCGACCTTCAACGTGACGGTGCAGCTGTCGACGCCGCGCTGGGTGGTGGCGCGCGCGCTGTCGCTCTACCAGATGTCGGCCTTCGGCGGCATCGCGCTGGGCAGCTGGCTGTGGGGCCGGGTGGCCGACCAGGCGGACGTGCGCGTGGCCCTGGGCGGCGCGGCCGTGGTGATGGTGGCCTGCGCGCTGATGGGCCTGCGCTTCCCGCTGGCGAAGCTGACCGAGCTCAACCTCGATCCGCTGCGGCGCTGGCACGAGCCCGCGACCGCGGTGCCGGTGCAGCCGCGGACGGGGCCGGTGGTGATCACGATCGAGTACGTCATCCGCGAGGCGGACGTGCGCGAGTTCCTGGCGGCGATGGCGGAGCGGCGGCGCATACGGCGCCGCGACGGCGCGCGCAACTGGCGGATCCTGCGCGACCTCGCCGATCCGGAGCTCTGGATCGAGCGCTACGAAACCCCGACCTGGCTCGACTACCTGCGGCACAACAACCGCCTGACCCAGGATGACGCCAACATCCCGGCGCAGCTGCGCGCCCTGCACCGCGGCCCGGAGGGCCCGCGCGTGCGCCGGATGATCGAACGCCAGACCAGCGACCTGCACAGCGTGCCGGTCTCGGGGCCGCAGTCGCTCACCGAACCGGTGGCCGATTCGATCCGTCCCTCCTGAGCGCTCAGGGCGCGCGGGCGCAGACCCAGGCGTCCACGCGCCACGCGCCGGCGTCGAGCAGGGCGTCGGCGGCGGCGTGCAGCGTGGCCCCGGTCGTCATCACGTCGTCGACCAGGACCACGTGCGGCGGTGCCGCTCCCGTCCCGCGCACCTCGAAGGCCTCGTCCAGGTTGGCCGCGCGCGCCGCCGCGTCCAGCCGCGACTGCGGATCCGTGTCGCGGGTGCGGCGCAGCAGCTCGGGGCGGACCCCGATGCCGAGCCTGCGCCCCAGCGGCCGGGCGAGCTCCAGGGCCTGGTTGTATCCGCGCTGCCGGAGCCGCGCGCGGTGCAGCGGAACCGGCACCAGCGCGTCCGGCCGCGGCCGCGCGGCGAAGGCGACCGCCATCGCTTCGGCAAGCAGGCGCCCGGCGGCGAGGTCGCGGTGGAACTTCAGCCGCGGCAGGAGCCGGTCCACGGGGAACCCGTACAGGAAGGCGGCATGCGTTTCCGCCAGCGGCGGCGGCGCCCGCTGGCAGGCGCTGCACAGCCTCCCGGCACCGGCGGCGGGCGGGCGCAGCGGCATCGCGCAGGCGAGGCAGGCCGCCGGCATCCACGGCAGGGCCGCCTCGCAGCGGGCGCACAGGTCGATGCGGCCGGCGGCCTGCTCGCCGCAGACGAGGCAGCGCGGCGCCCACAGGCCGCGCCCCAGCCGTGCCAGCCATCCGTCAACCGCGGCCGCCCGCGCAAGGTTGACAGGTCCGGACATGCTTTCCAGACTGCCCGGCCAGCCCACGCCAGGCACTCAGGACCCCGCCATGCCCGCCGTCAGCGAATCCCTCGCCAGCGATGCCGCCCTCCCGCGCCATGACTGGACCCGCAGCGAGGTCGAAGCCCTGCTCGACCTGCCGCTGCCCGAACTGCTGTTCCGGGCCGCCAGCGTCCACCGCCGGCACTTCGATCCGGCCGAGGTCCAGGTCAGCACCCTGCTCTCGGTGAAGACCGGCGGCTGCCCCGAGGACTGCGCCTACTGCCCGCAGGCCCAGCGCTACGACACCGGGGTCGACGCGCAGAAGCTGATGGAGACCGAAGAAGTGCTGGAGAAGGCCCGCCAGGCCAAGGCCGCGGGCGCCTCGCGCTTCTGCATGGGCGCGGCCTGGCGCTCGCCCAAGGACCGCGACATCCCCAAGGTCGCCGCCATGATCGCCGGCGTGAAGTCGCTGGGCCTGGAGACCTGCGCCACCCTGGGCATGCTGACCGGGCCGCAGGCGCGGGCGCTGAAGGACGCCGGGCTGGACTACTACAACCACAACATCGACACCGATCCCGAGCACTACGGCGCGATCATCCACACCCGCGAGCTGCAGGACCGCTTCGACACCCTGGAGCACGTCCGCGACGCCGGCCTGAAGACCTGCTGCGGCGGCATCGTCGGCATGGGCGAGACCCGCCGCCAGCGCGCCGGCTTCCTGCAGACCCTGGCGACGATGCCCGCGCACCCGGACTCGGTGCCGATCAACCGCCTGGTGCAGGTCGAGGGCACCCCGCTGCACGGCACCGCCGAGCTGGATCCGTTCGAGTTCGTGCGCACGATCGCGGTCGCCCGCATCCTGATGCCGAAGTCGATGGTGCGGCTGTCGGCCGGCCGCGAGCAGATGTCCGACGAGTTGCAGGCGCTGTGCTTCGCGGCCGGCGCCAACTCCATCTTCCACGGCGACAAGCTGCTGACCACGGGCAACCCGGACACCGCCCACGACCAGGCGCTGTTCGACCGCCTCGGGCTGCGGGCCATGGCGGTGGCCGTCGACGCCCCCGGCCACGACCATGGCGGCACGGTGCACGCCGACATCGTCGATCCCCGCCCGCGCACCTGCGCGGCGTAGCGCGGCCCGGACCGGCGATGAAGCGCCCCGATCTCCGCCGCCGCGTGCAGGCCCAGCGGGCCGATGCGCTGGCCCGCGACCTGGTGCGCCAGCGCCGCGTCGTCGGCCGCCGCGACGGCGTGCGCATGGAGCTCGATGGCCGTTGGCTGCTCGACTTCTGCGGCAACGACTACCTTGGCCTCGCGCAGCAGTTCCAGGTCGTGGACGCGATGCAGAACGCGGCCGCGCGCGACGGGGTCGGCGGCATCGGCTCGCACCTGGTGTGCGGCCACCACGTCGCCCACGATGCGCTGGAGCGCGAGGTCGCCGACTGGCTGGAAGTGCCGCGCGCGCTCGCCTTCGGCAGCGGCTACATGGCCAACCTCGCGGTGCAGCAGGCCCTGCTCGGCGACGGCGACACCAGCGTGCAGGACCGCCTCAACCACGCCAGCCTGATCGACGGCGCGCGCCTGGCCGGCTGCCGCCTGCGCCGCTACCCGCACGCCGACGCCGAGGGCGCGCTGCGCCAGCTGCGCACGGTGCCGACCGGCGCCGCGATGCTCGCCACCGATGGCGTCTTCAGCATGGACGGGGACGTCGCGCCGCTGCGCCAGCTGGCGCTGGCCGCGCGCATGCAGTCGGCCCTGCTCTACGTCGACGACGCGCACGGCGCCGGCGTGCTCGGTCCCGGCGGCCGCGGCAGCGTCGCCGAAGCGCGCCTCGGCGTGGACGAGGTCCCGCTGCAGCTGGTCACCCTCGGCAAGGCCCTGGGCAGCTACGGCGCGGTGGTCGCCGGCGACGTCGACCTCATCGAGCACCTGGCCGGCACCGCGCGCCCCTACCTCTACACGACCGCGCTGCCGGCTTCGCAGGCCGCGGCCGCCCTGGCTTCGGTGAAGCTGGCGCGTCGCGAACACTGGCGGCGCGAGAAGCTGGCCGCCCTCGTGCAGCGTTTCCGCGAAGGTGCGCAAAGGCTGGGCTTCGCGCTGCCGCCGTCGGAAACGCCGATCCAGCCGGTGCCCTGCGGCGACAACGCGCGCGCGCTGGACATGGCCGCGCGGCTCGAGGCGGAAGGATTCCGCGTGGTCGCGATCCGGCCGCCGACGGTGCCCGAAGGGCGCGCGCGCCTGCGCGTCACGCTCAGCGCCGCGCACGACGAGGACCAGGTGGATGCACTGGTCGCGGCGCTCGGACGCGCGCGCGACCGCGTCGACGCCGCGCGCGCGGCCTGATCCCACCGCGGACCATGGCCGCCGGCAGTGCCCCTCCCAGCCGCGCGCTGGCCGCCGTCGGGCTGGGCCTGTGTTCGGCGCTGTTCTTCACCATGACCTACGTGCTCAACCGGGCCAGCGCCACCGGCGGCGGCGACTGGGCCTGGACCGCGGCCCTGCGCTACCTCATCACCCTGCCCCTGCTGCTGCCGCTGATGCCGTGGCAGGGCGGCATGGGGCCGGCCTGGCGCTCGATCCGCCGCCATCCGGGGGCCTGGCTGCGCTGCAGCGCCATCGGCTTCGGAGCCTTCTACCTGCTGCTGTCCTTCGCCGCCGCCAGCGGGCCATCGTGGCTGGTGGCCGGCAGCTTCCAGTTCACCGTGGTCGCGGGGATCCTGTGCGCGCCGCTGCTGTACCGCGACGCCCGCGGCCGCATCCCGCGCGCGGCGCTCGCGGTGGCCGCGCTGATCCTCGCCGGCGTGCTGCTGCTCCAGGCCGGCCACGGCGGCGGCGCGATCGATCGCGCCGGCTGGATCGCGCTTGCCTGCGTGCTCGGCGCCGCCGTGGCCTATCCGCTCGGCAACCGCCTGCTGCTGCTGCACCTGGAGCGCAGCGGCGAGGACCTCAACGCCACCCAGCGCGTGTTCGGCATGACGCTGGCCAGCCAGCCGCTGTGGTGGGCGGTGGCCGCCTGTGCCTGGGCGCGCAGCGGCCCGCCGCCGGCGGACCAGGTGCTGCTGGCGGGCGGGGTGGCGCTGAGCGCCGGCGTGGTCGCCAGCATCCTGTTCTTCCAGGCCACGGGCATGGTCCGCGACAACCCCACCGCGCTCGGCGGCGTCGAGGCGATGCAGGGCTCGGAGCTGCTGTTCGCGATCCTGATCGGGGTGCTGTTCCTGGGCGAGCCGCTGCCGGGAGCGGTCGGCATGGCCGGCGGCGCGCTGATCGTGGCCGGCATCCTCGCCTTCGCGTGGCTGGTGGCGCGGCACGCCGACAGTCCTTCGCGCCAGCGCGCGCTGCGCACCGACAAGGGCGCGTGAGCGCGGCGTGCCCGGTCAGGGCGTCCCTGGCCGGATCCCGCCGATGCAGACGTACTTGAGCTCGGTGTAGTCGTCCAGGCCGTACTTCGAGCCCTCGCGGCCGGTGCCCGATTCCTTGACTCCGCCGAAGGGCGCGACCGCGGTCGAGACCCGGCCGGTGTTGATGCCGACGATGCCGCACTCCAGGGCTTCGGCTACGCGCCAGGCGCGCGCCAGGTCGCGGGTGTAGAAATAGCCGGCCAGGCCCGCTTCGGTGTCGTTCGCCAGCGCCACCGCTTCGTCCTCGGACGAGAACCGGAACAGCGGCGCGACGGGCCCAAAGGTTTCCTCGCGCGCAAGCAGCATGTCGGGAGTCGCACCCAGCAGCAGGGTCGGCTCGTAGAAGGTCCCGCCCAGCGCATGCCGGCGGCCTCCCATGGCCACCCGCGCGCCCCTGGCCACGGCGTCGGCGACGTGCTCTTCGACCTTCTCCAGCGCCTTGCCGTCGATCAGCGGCCCCTGGTCGGTCTCGCCGGCCAGGCCGTCGCCGACCCGCAGCTTCGCCATCGCGTCGCCGAGCCTGGCCGCGAATGCGTCGTACACCGCCTCGTGCACGAACAGGCGGTTCGCGCAGATGCAGGTCTGGCCGGTGTTGCGGAACTTGCTGGCGATGGCGCCCTCGACCGCGGCGTCGAGGTCGGCGTCCTCGAAGACGATGAAAGGCGCGTTCCCGCCAAGCTCCATCGAGATGCGCTTCATCCCCGCCGCGCATTGCGCCATCAGCGTCTTGCCGACCGCGGTCGAGCCGGTGAAGCTGAGCTTGCGCACCTTCGCGTTGCCGGTCAGCTCGCCGCCGATGGCGGCGGCGTCGCGGCCGGTGACGATGTTGAGCACCCCCGCGGGCACGCCGGCGCGGCCGGCCAGCACCCCCAGGGCAAGCGCCGAGAGCGGCGTCTGCGTCGCCGGCTTGGCGACCACGGTGCAGCCGGCGGCGAGTGCCGGCGCGAGCTTGCGGGCCAGCATGGCCGAAGGGAAGTTCCAGGGCGTGATCGCGGCCACCACGCCGACCGGCTGGCGGAGGGTCAGGATCCGCGCGTCGGCGGCGTGGCCGGGGATGGTGTCGCCGTAGGCGCGGCGGGCCTCCTCCGCGAACCACTGCAGGTAGGACGCGGCGTAGGCCACCTCGCCCCTGGCCTCGGCCAGCGGCTTGCCCTGCTCGGCGGTCATCAGGCGCGCCAGGTCCTCCTGGTGTTCGATCAGCAGCGCGTGCATGCGCCCGAGCACCTCGGCGCGCTCGCCGGCGCTGCGCCGGGACCAGGCGGGGAACGCGGCGTGCGCGGCGTCGATCGCCCGCCGGGCCTCGGCCGCGCCCATGTCCGGGATGGTGCCGACCCGCGTTCCGTCGGCGGGATTGGTGACCTCGCAGGTACCGCCGGCGTCGGCGTCGACCCAGTCACCGCCGACGAGCGCGCGGCTGGACAGCAGCGACGGGTCCGAGAGGGCCAGGCGGGACGTGCCGGACGGGCGGTTTCCGTTCATGGGGGCAGGCTCCGCCGTCCGGCGCCCGCCGTCAACCCGGGCGGCGGCGGCGAGGTTGACAGCCGGCGGCGTGCTTTCCAGACTTCCCTGTTCCCCCGCGTCCTCCCGGAATTCCCCCGATGCCCGCTGTCCGTCCGTCCCTCGACCCGCGCCGCGGCACGCCGGCGGCGAAGTGAGCGGGGATCTGCACGTCGAGGTCCGCGGCACCGGCGCGCCGCTGGTGCTGCTGCACGGCTGGGCCATGCACGGCGGCGTCTTCGCGCCCCTGGTGGAGCGCCTGTCCGACCGCTGCCAGCTCCACGTCGTCGATCTGCCGGGGCACGGTCGCAGCCGCGACAGCGCGGTGCCGCTGGAGCCCGATGCCGTGGTCGACGCCGTGTCCGCGCGCGTGCCGGCCGCGCCGTGGCTGGGCTGGTCGCTGGGCGGCATGTTCGCGCTGCGGGCGGCCGCGACCCGGCCCGATGCGGTGCCCGCGCTGGTGATGCTGTGCTCCGCGCCGCGGTTCGTACGCGACCCCGCGGCGGGGGATTCCGGCCGCTACGGCATGTCGGCCGAGGTCTTCGCAGGCTTCGCCCAGGGGCTGCGCGAGGACTACCACGGCACGCTGGAGCGCTTCATCGCGCTCGAGGCCTTCGGTTCCGACGACGCCCGGGGCGAGCTCCGGGCGCTGAGGTCGGACGTCTTCGCGCGCGGCGAGCCGCCCGCGGAGGCGCTCGCCCGTGGCCTGGACCTCCTGCGCACCGTGGACCAGCGTCCGCTGCTGCCGACCCTGCGGGTCCCCAGCCTCTGGATCGGCGGGCGCCGCGACCGCGTGGTCGATCCGCGGGCCATGCGCGCCGCCGTCTCGGCCACGCCGGGCGCCGTCTTCGCCCAGGTCGAACACGGCGGGCACGCGCCCTTCCTCACCCACGCCGATGAAGTGGCCGCAGCCGTCAGCGCGTTCCTGGAGCGCATGGGCGGCGACGCCGGCGCGCGTTCCGGAGCCGCGGCGGGATGAGCGGGTCCGTGGACGGCATCTTCGACCGCCGCCAGGTGCGGCGCGCCTTCTCGCGCGCGGCCGGAAGCTATTCCGCCGCCGCCCGGCTGCAGCGCGACGTCGAATCGCGCCTGCTCGAGTCGCTGGAATACCTCGCCGGGCAGGAGCCTGCCAGCATCCTCGACCTCGGCAGCGGCCCCGGCACCGCGGCCGTGGAGCTGCGCCGGCGCTGGCCGAAAGCGCGGGTGCTGGCCGTCGACCTCGCCATGCCGATGCTGCGCCAGGTGGCGCCGCGGCGCGGCTGGAACCCCCTGCAGAAGCCGATCGACCGCGTCTGCGCCGACGCACGCGCCCTGCCCCTGGCCGACGACAGCGTCGACCTCATCTTCAGCAACCTCTGCCTGCAGTGGGTGGAGGACCTGGACGCGCTGTTCGCCGGCTTCCGGCGCGTGCTTCGCCCCGGAGGCATGCTGCTGGTGTCCACGTTCGGCCCCGAGACCCTGCAGGAGCTGCGCGAAGCCTTCGCCGCCGCGGACGACCGCGCGCACGTCTCGCCCTTCGCCGGCATGGCCGCCTTCGGCGATGCGCTGATGCGGGCCGGGTTCCGCGATCCGGTGCTCGACCGCGACGTCGAGGTGCACCGCCACGCCGACATGGGCGGGCTGATGCGCGGGCTGCGCGAGCTCGGCGCCACCAACGCGCTGGCAGGTCGCCGGCGCGCGCTGACCGGCCGCGGCCGCTTCGCCGCCGCGCAGGCGGCGTATGAGCAGTGGCGCGGGGACGACGGGCTGCTGCCGGCCACCTGGGAAACCATTTCGGCGATGGCTTGGGCCCCGGCGCACGGGCAGCCGATCCGCGAGGGCGGCGAGGACGTGGCCCGGTTCCCGGCGTCGGGAATTCCCGTGCGCCGACGCCGCGCCGGCTGAGCGGCGTCCCCGTCCCGCTTCGCGCGCCGCGATCGGACGCCCGGCGTTCATCCCGGCGCGCGCCGCCTTGCCTAGACTCGCCGCATGCACGATCCGCATCCACGGCCGCGGGGCCGCGCCGTCGCCGCTCGCAGCGCACCCGGACCCGCGCGCCGGGCGTCGATGCGCCTGCGCGTGTCGGCGTGGGCCGCGCTGTCCGGCGCCGCGCTGCTGTCGCCCGCGTCGGCGCAGCAGCGCTACGACATCGACCTGGGCCGGCTGGACCCTGCGGCGGTGCTGGCGCTGGGCGACGACGTGCTGCTGCGCGCTCCGGATCCGGCCATCGACCGCCTGTTCAAGGCCGTCCACGCCAGTTCGCGCTCGGACGCCGAGGCCGCCGCGCTGTGCGCGCTGTTCGAACCGGACGCGCCGCGCGACCTCCGCGCCTTCCAGCGCGTGGCCGGGCAGCTGGGCGACGCGAGCCGCGAGCGCTTCGCCCTGGCCTTCACCGACATCGCGCTCGGCGGCCTTCAGGGGCAGCCGCGGCAGTACGATCCGCTGCACGCGCGCCAGGTGCTGAAGTCGGCCGCCGCCACCGCCGCCTTCCTGCACGAAGGATTCATGCCGGGACTGGCAGCGGACGGTGGCGACGACGCCAGCCGGAAGGCGCGCTGCCAGTCGTTCCGCTGGCTGGTGGGCGTGCTCGACGGCCTGCCGCAGCCCGATCGCGCCGCGGCGACGCGCTGGCTGCTTCGCGAAGGCTTGAGCCTGGCCGGCGGCCAGGGCTGAGGCCTCACTCCGGCGACACCACCAGGTCGCGGTGGAAGAAGTACACCTCGCGCGCGAGGAAGCGCCACTGGGTGCGGAAGCTCCGGAACCGCGAGCTCGGGGTCGGCGAGCCCAGCGCGTCGATGCCCAGGCGCCGGCACAGCCGCAGCGCGCGCGACATGTGCAGCGGATCGCTGACCACGATCACCGTCTGCAGGTTGTGGTCGGACAGCAGGTCGCGGGCCCGCGACAGGTTCTGGTAGGTGGTGCGCGACAGCGTCTCGATCAGGATCGCCTCGTCGGGCACGCCCTCGCGCAGTGCGAAGCTGCGCGCGACCTGCGACTCCGAGAAGCGCGCCCCGCTCCCGTAGCCGCCGGTGAACACCAGCCGGGGCGCATAGCCGCGTTCATACAGGTCGATGCCGTGGCGGATGCGCTCTGCGAAGACCGGGGAAGGGCGGGTGTCGTAGGCCGCGGCGCCCAGCACCACGATCGCATCCGCGCTGGCCGCCTGGTCGCGGTTGCCGACGTGGACGATCCAGGCCGCGACCCCGCCCAGCCACAGCGCGGACAGCAGCAGCCCGCGCAGCAGCCAGCGCAGCGCGCGGCGCGGGGTCGACCTGCCGGGCCGGCGACGACGCCTCATGCCGCCCACGGCAGGGCGTCGAGGTCGACGTTGCCGCCCGACAGCACGAGGCCGACGCGCAGCCCGGCGAACCGCTCCCGCGCGCCGAGCACGGCGGCGAACGCGATCGCCGCCGACGGCTCGACCACCTGCTTCATGCGCTGCCACAGCAGGCGCATCGCCGCCACGGTGTCGGCGTCGTCCACCAGCAGCACCTCGGCGCCCTGTCGCCGCAGGATCCCGAAGCCGGGCCCGCCCAGGCCGGCGCGCAGGCCGTCGCACACGGTGTCGGGCGCGGACGCCGGGACCAGCTCGCCGCGCGCGAGCGACGCCGCGGCATCGGCCGCCCCGGACGGTTCGGCCAGGTACAGGCGGCACTGCGGCGCGCACGCCGCCAGCGCCAGCGCCGTGCCGGCGGCCAGGCCGCCGCCGCCCACCGGGACCACGACCGCGTCCAGCGGGCCGGCCGCGGCCAGCAGCTCAAGCGCCGCGGTGCCCTGGCCGGCGATGACCGCGGCATCCGCGTAGGGATGCACCATGCGTGCCCCTGTGGCCTCCACCACCTGCGCGCAGGCGGCCTCGCGCGCCGCGATGCCGCTCGCGCAGCGGTGCACCACGGCGCCGTAGGCGGCGATCGCCGCGAGCTTGGAGCGCACCGCGTCGGCCGGCACCACCACGTGGCACCTGATGCCGCGGCCCGCCGCCGCCAGCGCCAGCGCGCCGCCGTGGTTGCCCGAGGAGTGCGTGGTAACGCCGCGCGAGGCCTCCGCCGCGGGCAGGGCCCACACCGCGTTGCAGGCGCCCCGGAACTTGAACGCGCCGCCGCGCTGCAGGTGTTCGGCCTTGAACGCCAGTCGGCAGCCGGCCAGCCCGTCGAGCGCCCTGGAACGAAGCACCGGCGTGGTGCACGCGTGCGGCGCGATCCGGGCCGCCGCCGCGAGGACGTCGTCGAAATTGGCCACGGCGGCTGACATGCGGCCAGACTAGCGGACTTGCGGCCCCGCTTCAGCAGGCGTTCGGGTGGCCGCGCGTGGGGTTAAGCCCCAATTCAATGCCGATGGCCGAGTCTGGGACGGCAACCACACAGGGGGACGCGTCATGCGCAGGAACCTCATCGTACTGGCCGCCGCGCTCCTGCTGGCGGGTTGCGCGACCGGTTACGGCTACAGCAGCCACGACCGCTACGGCTACGGCGACTACTACTACGGCAGCGCATCGCCGTATTACGACGACTACTACGACGCGCCCTACGGGTACTCCGGCTACGGCGGCTACGGCTATGGCAGGCTCGGCTACTACCGCGGCCTGGGTTCCGGCTGGTACGGAGGCTTCGGCTACCCGTGGTACGGCGGGTATCCCTGGTACGGCGGCTACTGGCATGGCTGGCCGGGCTATGTGTACCGGCCGCCCTATCGCCCTCCGCACCGGCCGCCGACCGATCCGCGCCCGCCTCAGGATCCCGACCGCACGCACCGCACGCGCTTTTCGCACGACGAAATCACCGACCGCCTGCGCAACCGCGGCTCGCGCCCCGGGGCCACCGCCCCGGAGCCGGACGCACGGCCGCGTTCGCGCCTGGTGCGGCCGGGCGACCGTGCGCCGGTCCCGCAGCCGGGCAGCCGGGCCCAGCCGCCGCGCTCGCTGCCGCGCTCGGCGCCGCCGCCGTCCGGCGGCCGCATGCGCAGCCCGGATCCGCGCAGCCGCGGTGGCTACGTGCCGCCGGCGGCGCCTGCCCCGGCCATGGTCCGGACCGCGCCCCCCTCGCCGTCGCTGCGCGCGGGGCAGGGGCCGCGATCGCAGCCGCCCGCGCGCGTCCAGCCCGCTCCCGGGGCCGGGGTGCGCACTGCGACCGGCGCACCGCCCGCCCGCGTGCGATCGGCCGCCCCATCGCGCGTGCAGTCGGCTCCGAGCGCACGCCCGGCGCCGGTCCGCGCAGAGCCGCCGCGTCCGTCCCGGCCCTCGCCGGCCCGGGAAACGCGGGAGGACTGATCCCGGGCGCTCCGTCGCGCTCCGGCGACGGGGTGCTTGCGAACGGGACGCACTCGTCGCAAGCTAGGGCCGACTGACCGGTTGCGTCGCTTCCTGACGTAATCCGGGGTGACCAATGTCGACACCCGGCGGGGGAGCCCGGATCCCCCCTGTTCCGCTCCCGCCGGGCGTCGGCGCCATCTTCGCCGCCGCGCTCCCGCTGGCGACAAAAAAAAACGGGGCCGGACGTCCCCCGACGTCCGGCCCCTTCGCTTCCCCGGGATGCGCTTGGCCAGCCCTGTTCCAATCTCCGGCCACGCCCCCCTTGGCGTTTGCCATCCCGGGTGCGCCTGCAGTGGTTGCAGGTTGCGTGCCAACTGTTTTTCCGACGCCGTCCACCGGCGCCACGACGCGCGATAATCGCCCCATGCCCCACGACTTCCATCGCCACGACGTCATCGTGATCGGCGGCGGCCACGCCGGCACCGAGGCCGCGCTCGCGGCCGCACGGGCCGGCGCGCGCACGCTGCTGCTCACGCACAGCATCGAGACCATTGGCGCGATGAGCTGCAATCCCGCCATCGGCGGCATCGGCAAGGGACATCTCGTGCGCGAGATCGACGCGCTGGGCGGCGTGATGGCGCGCGCGGCCGACGCCGCCGGCATCCAGTGGCGCCGGCTCAACGCCTCGAAGGGCCCGGCGGTGCGCGCGACGCGCTGCCAGGCCGACCGCGCGCTGTACCGCGGCTTCATCCGCCGCGCGGTGGAGGCGCAGCCGAACCTGACGGTGTTCCAGGCCTCGGTGGATGACCTGGTGATCGAGTCCGGCGCGGTGCGTGGCGCGATCACGAACACCGGCCTGCGCTTCGAGGCGCCCGCGGTGGTGCTGACCGCCGGCACCTTCCTCGCCGGGCGCATCCACGT
>LSQX01050329.1_pt1 | contig 54321 bp, 55 predicted proteins | sample 654561 | NCBI WGS metagenome assembly LSQX01 (sample SAMN04489861, study PRJNA283612) | anaerobic digester metagenome | isolation source: 4 biogas reactors fed with cattle manure at either 37C or 55C with and... | place: Denmark: Kongens Lyngby | collected 2014 | reverse complement strand
ATCGCCGGCCTCAGCCTGCTTGGCCTGTTGGCATGCATGGGCGGCTGCCTGGCGAGACGCCTACCACCTGTCGGTGCAAGCGGCGGCCGATTCAGCGCTTCAGCCTGGCTTATTCGCGCTTGACAGCGTGCAGTCGACCCTGGGCTGCCTGGGCGGCGCAGCCATTGCGGTCTGCTGCCTCCTGGCGCTCTTCAGCAAAAGACTGCGCACGCGTAGAGCCGTCTTTTTCATTCTTGCGGCCATCGTTGTCACGAAGATCGGTATCGTTGAAGTCTCACGCATCTTGCTTTGAAGAAAGGAAACGAGTATGGAAATCACCATCATTCACGGCCAGCAGCATCGCGGCAGCACCTACCATATTGCCGAGGTCTTAAAAAACCAGCTGGTCGACGCGGACACCGTCGTGAACGAGTATTTTTTGCCGAAAGACGGCCCGGACTTCTGTGTCGGCTGTTTTGGCTGCATCACAAAAGGCGAGGTGCATTGCCCGCATGCAAATCAGGTTCAGCCGATCGTGGCGGCGATGAGCCGCGCCCAGGTCCTGATCTTCGACTCGCCGACTTACTGCTTTGAAATGACCGGCCAGCTCAAAACCCTTTTCGACCACCTGGGATACCTGTGGCTGTCCCACCGCCCCCGCGCTGAGATGTTCAACAAAATCGGGATCGTGGTGTCGACCGCAGCCGGCGCCGGTACCGGCGTTGTCACCAAGTCGATGGCTCGCCAGCTGTCATGGTGGGGGGTTGCCAAGGTCTATCGGCTGCGCTGCAACGTCAGCGCTATGTCCTGGCAAGATGTCGCGGCCGGGATCAAGCAAAAAACAGAGCAGCAGACGGCTGCGGTTGCCCGACAGGTTCGCGATCGTGTCGGCCGTGTCCGGCCGGGTCTCAAAACCAGGTTTCTCTTTGCCATCATGCGCAAAATGCACACCAACAATACCTGGAACCGGATAGATAAAGAATACTGGCATGAAAAAAATTGGGTGGCTCAGGCTCGCCCCTGGAGGACGTGACATGGAAAATACCCGATCCGCAATCATCGAGCAATCGCTGACTTTGTTTTCCGAGCGCGGCTACGCAGGCGTGTCGATGCGCGATATCGCCCGCGCAGTCGGCATCAAGGCCGCCTCCGTGTACAACCATTTCGTGAGTAAAGAAGCCATCTTTAACAGCATCATCGACGACATGACGCAGCGTTACCAGGAGCGCGCCGAACAAGCCCTTATGCCGCAAGGTGAGATGGATGCTGTTGTCCGGGACTTCATGCACGTTGACGATGCCATGCTGACGGCGATGGCCCGCGATGTATTCCTCTTTTTTCTCCGCGACGATTTCGCGGCCAGGTTTCGCCGCCTGCTGACCATGGAGCAGTACCGCAGTGCGCGCGCCGGAGACGTCTATCGACGGTTCTTCATCGACAGTGCCCTGGATTTCCAGAAAACCCTGTTTGAGAACATGATGGCCCTTGGCGCATTCATCCCGTGTGATCCCGCCGTGATGGCGATGCATTTCTACGCGCCGGTCTTTTTGCTGCTCAACCAGTATGACCACAGGCCCGGTCATGAGGAGGAGGCGCTTGACATGCTGGCAAAGCTGGTCCGCCAGTTTGCCTTGGTCTACAGCCGCAAGGGCGGCAAAGCGCCGGCTTGAGCGGAAATCCGAACCCGCGTCCGGCGGTCACGGCGCCGGCTGCGCCGCGTGACGCGCCATGCATTTGTCGACGGCGACGAATAGGCAGCCCAGCAAGCTGAAAAACACATGCATGACGGCCACGTTGAGCAGCAAGCGGTTCCAGCCGAGAGCATCGGCGTTGAGGAAAGGATACGGGTAGCGGTTGCCGTCATAGCCCAGACTCGCGCCGAGCGCGACGCGTACGATACGGCAGGCGAAATAGGTATCGGGCAGGAGCACCCAGGCCAGGGGGGGGATTTCCAGGTGGTACGCCCTTTTTCGATGAAAATCAACCAGTCCAGCACCGTCAGGAGCGGCACGGCCGTGTGCAGCAGCGCGTCGGACAGCGCCATCGTCCCCTGCATTTCGAAGCTTCCCGCCAGCATGACATGGTACACCAGACCTGTCACGGTCATGCCCATGACCAGGGCACCCATGAACGCGGGCAGCCAGTTGCTGGTCCCGCGTGCCGCACAGATCGCGGCGCCCCCAAAGTACAACACGCACAAGGCGAAGCTGACCAATGTGTAATCATTGAATACCGACCAGCGCCATTGGCCGCTGAAAGCACCGGTTTGGATCAGGATACCGGCAAGAGCCGCCAGGGCAATGCACAGCTTGATCATGACAGACAAGATCCGTTTCCGCCTCATGACGCGTATCCCCTTTTCGCTTTGCTGTCCACGGTTACGATACGCCACCCGCCAACCGCTGTAAGACGGTGCCGGTTGACGGGCGGCAGACAGACTGTTAACATAGTTGCATATCGCAACTATTCGCAGCCGGTCAGCACGGCAGCAACAGGAGACAGGGTCTTTGACATCCTCTGAAGAACAGCAAAGGCGGGACAAGCGGCACAGCATGATGCTGAAGCAACCGGTCGCCCGGGTCATCCCGACGGTCGCCATTCCCATGATCGTCGCCATGCTGATCGACGCCATCTACAATTTGACCGACACGTTCTTTGTCAGCCAGCTGGGCACAGCCGCGACGGCAGCCGTCGGGGTCAATGATTCCCTGATGCACCTGATGCGCGCGGTCGCCCTGGCCTTCGGCGTCGGCTCATCCAGTTTCATTTCGCGGCTTTTGGGTGGAAAAAAGGATGAATACGCCAGCCGCGTCGCCAGCACGACGCTGTTCACCGCCATGGCCGCCATTTCGGTTCTGGCGGCGCTTGCGGCCGTTCTGGTTGGTCCGCTGGTCACGCTGCTGGGCGCCACCGAGTCGGTCAAGCCCTACTCGATGCAGTATGCACGCTGGTTTCTGCTCGCTTCACCGTTCACGGCCGGCACCGTTGTGCTCAGCCAACTGCTGCGTGCCGAAGGTTCCACCCGCTATTCGATGCTGGGCATGGTCTCTGGCTGTATCCTCAATATCGCGCTTGACCCGCTGTTCATTTATGGCCTGGACCTGGGCGTCGCCGGGGCCGCCATGGCGACCGGACTGTCCAAGCTGTTCAGCTTCTCCGTATTGCTGGTTCCATTTTTACGCCGCAAGACGCTCCTCGAATTGCGCATCAGGCTGTTCACACCCAAAAAGGAGCTCTTTCTCAGCGTTGGGCGAATCGGGGTGCCAACCTTTCTGCGGATGAGCATGCTCACGCTGTCCTCGATCGTTATCAACAATGTCGCCGGCCAATTCAGCGACGCGGCCCTGGCAGCCGTTTCGGTGGCCAACAAGTGCACCCGGCTGGTCGGTTCCGGGATTATCGGGCTCGGTCAGGGTTTTCAGCCGATCGCCGGCTACTGCTGGGGCGCCAGGCACTACGCCCGGATCCGCAAGGCCTTCTGGACCTGCAGCGCCATGGGTGCCGGAGCCGGAGTCGTCCTCGGCACAGCCATGGGTTTGCTGGCTCCGCGCCTGATCTATGCCTTTACGGCGTCCAACGACCCGGAAATCATCCGGCTGGGCACGATCATGATCGTCAGCCAGTGCATCACGATGGTGCCGCACGTCTGGGTGATCATCGCCAACGGGCTGTTCCAGGCGCTGGGGCGTCCGGTCGGCACCCTGGTTCTCGGCATGTCGCGCCAGGCCATCTGCCTGATCCCCAGCGTCGTGCTGCTCTCCCATTTTTTCGGAGTCACCGGCCTGACCGTGTCGCAGGCCGCTTCCGATCTGCTTTCCGCCCTGGTTGCCCTGCCGATGGTTGTCTATCTCTTGCGTCACATCCGGCAGATGGAACAGGCCGACACCACGATTCAGGTCAGAACCGAACGGCAAAAAAACTTTTCTTGAGCTGCAGGTGATAAGCATGACCCACGAAAACCGTGAATTTTCCCGCAGGATTGTCCACTACATCGCCATGCTGGAACGGCAGCGGCGCCGCTTTCTGGACCAGCACCTGGCCCGCTATGGCCTGCAGGGCAGCATGTTTTTGGTGTTGCTTTTCTTGGAACGTCATCCGGGGACCAGCCAGGACAGCCTGTGCGCCGACCTCCTGATCGACAAAAGCGGTGTGGCCCGCAAATGCCGCAAGCTAGAAGACCTCGGTCTCCTCTCGCGCGAACCGCAAGACGAAGACAAACGCCAGAACATGCTCTTTTTGACCGCTGGCGGCGAGCAGCTGATTCCAACGATCCGCGCCCGGTTGTCTGACTGGCGCGAGCGAGTCACCCAGGGGATGAGTGAGCGTGAGCAGCAAGAACTGCTGCGCTTGCTCGAGCAGATGGAAACCAACGCCCTGGCGCCCAAATAGAGAAACGGGCTGTCGCAGCGGCATATGCCTTCACGTGCCTGACATGGTTCCTGAGACGCTGGCGCGTGTCATGCATGTACCTGGCACGACATTCTCAGTGATGACATCCGCATCTTGCCGGGTCAGCGCCATGCCTGATCAAGTCCACCAGGACGCTTCCGTCTTGGGTGAGGCGGGCCAACGCTGCACGGACAGTTCCTGCTTTGCCGAGACATTCAGGCTGAGCCCCAGGACAGACACGCCCGCGTTTACCGGTACGTCGCCAGATCCCGGTATTCTTTCGCCACCATCCGGGCCTCCAGGGCATCGTATCCTTGCTGCTTCATTCGTTCGAACAGCTGAGCTGCGTATGTGTCGATCACCTGGCTGTTCTGCTGCGACGCCTTCGCCTTGACAAAGCGCAGTGATTTGAAAACAGCGATCATGACAGCGGCATCGGCCTGACCGTAATGGATGATCTGGTGATAGGCATCGTAGAGGATCATCTCAAAATCGAAAGCCTCGCTAACGGCCAGACCGTCATCATCTTCGCCGCCAAGCACAATATATCCCCTTCTCACGTCCGCAAGCTCACGCAGCAGCAAGCCGATCATGGTCAGGCAGTGGATGGCCGTATGCGGATCGTTGATTCCTGGCGACAGCGCTTTCAGGGCGATCTCAGCAACCTTCTGGATGGTAAAGCCAAAGTCCTGAGTTTCTGTCCGTTTGCTGCCGGTCAGCAGGCACGCCTGGATTTCGCGCACCTCTTCCTCGCCGAGCGCATCGGGACGGGTCAGGAAGACGGACGCGACGCGGGTTTCGGCTGCAACAAACTGGCCGACAACTTTCCGGATGCAGATGATCCAGCCGTGCTTCCCGGCGATATGACGCAGCTGATCGAAATCAATTTCCTGGATGTAGCCGTCCACAGCGGCCTTAACCTCAACAGGCTCTTGCTGACCGATGCGTTTCTGCCAGTCTTCTGCGGAGATGGTGCGCGTCGCATCCAGGTAGGCGCGGTACTGGCCGATCCGCGCCGAAGCTTCTTCATACAGGCGCCGGATCAGGCCGCTGGCCTGGATCTGGCTGGAGACGCTATTGATAAAGATCAAAAAATAGACCAAGCCAACAATGACATACAGGACCCCCACGCTTGCCGCGATGACCAGGCGGCTTTCACCGCTCTCCTTAATCAGGAGCAGCGATGTGATCGCATAGATGAAGCCGCTCAGAAAGACCCCGAACGATTTCATCGTGGTCTGGTTGCTGAGAAAATTTTCGACCACACGCGGTGTGAACTGCGAGGAGTACATGGTCAGCACCACCATGGCCGTCGAAAACGTGAAGGTGGCGATCGTGATAAAAGCCGCGGCGATGATGCCCAGAACCGTCTGGGCCAGGCCGCTCGTGGTGGCAAAGACATGCAGGATCCGATGCGCTGAGACGCCGGTAAAGCGCTGGTCCACGGCAGCGATGCTGACTGCCAGCAACAAGGACCCCACGCTGTACAGGGCAGGATACAGCCAAATGCTGTTTTTAACCCGGTTAACGATTTTTCTGATCATCTGCCGCCTCGCTTTCGCCGCCAAACGGCGGCCGGGTGCCCCACCGGCCAGGATAGCCAATGGGCTGCTTCCATTGTGCCAGAAAGTCAGGTCGGACAACAGCCTTACGCCTTGATTCGCCTGGTCCTGTTGCTGCGAGGGCCGGCGGCCATTTCGCGGGCCGGCAAAGCAGTCGAAAAGTTTGGCGGAACATCTGGTATTCGGATCCCAAATTCGTTATGTTTAAGGGGACAGCTGAATTCGGGAGGTTTGGACCATGCAGTCGGATATAGAATGTCTGCGCGCACTCGCCAGCCGTTATGCCGAGGCCGCCGCCCATCCCCGCAACCAGGAGAATGCCCGGCTCTACCGCGCGGTCAACGGTCTGAAGATGATCCGGCCGGTTGTCCTGATCGACGAACAGCCCTGGAACGAACTTAATACGGGGGGGATTCTCGACTTGCGCTGCCAGGATCCGGTTTTCCGGGCTGCGGAGCAGTACCTGCGCCGCAGGCTGCTGCAATGGGAGCATCATCCGGCCGACCTGATTTTGCCGCCCTTCCTGCCGGTGTTCAAAATCATCGGCGGCGAGGCCGGCGGTATACCTGTCCGGGAGGAAATCCTGGCGACGGACGCGGACAACACGATCGTGTCGCACCAGTACGCGGACCAGCTCGCGGAGAGCGAAGACATCGCCCGGATCAGGATGCCGCGTCTGACCTATGAGAAGACGGCAACCGAGTTCCGGCAGGCCAAGCTGGCGGAGGCCGTAGGCGATCTGCTGCCGGTCCGGATCGTGGGCCACAGCAGCTATTTCAGCCAATGGGACCTGATCGCGACCTACCGCGGCGTGACCAGCCTGCTGATCGACCTGGCCGAACGGCCGGATCACGCCCACGCGATCATGGATCGGGTGACGCGGATGCTGACCGAGCGGTACCGCCAGTACGAAGAACTCGATTTGCTCGATCCCGAGCCGTTCCTGATCCACTGCACCGCCGGGTTGTGCGACGAGCTGAAGACCGCCCCGGGCGAGCCGGTTCTGCGCCAGAACATCTGGGGACGGTGCATGGCCCAGATCTTCGCCTCGGTGTCACCGGCCATGCACGAGGAATTTGATATCGATTACCAGATCCGGACGATGGAACCGTTCGGGCTCGTCTATTACGGCTGCTGTGAACCGCTGGACCGTAAAATCGAAATCGTGCGCAAAATCCCCCGTCTGCGTAAAATATCGGTAACCCCCTGGGCCGATATCCGGGTGGCCGCCGAAGCGATCGGCGGGGACTTCGTGGTTTCGGCCAAGCCCAACCCGGCCCATGTCGGGGCAGCCTTTGACCCGGCGGCAATCAAAAACGAGCTCCGCGGGATCATCCAGGCCTGCCGCAGCGCCAACTGCTCATTCGAGATCGTCCTCAAGGACATCAGCTCAATCAGCCACAATCCGGACCATCTTAGGACCTGGGAACATATCGCCATGGATCTGGTCCGTTCCTGATACATCTTTACACGTTCAGGCATCCGCCGTCAGCTGAGCGAAACAAATTGAACCAGGTAAGTATGTGGCAAAGGCAGGAACGGCCCGCCGCCCCAGGGAAAACGCGCTATTTCGACTCCCCGTCTTGTCGTAGTCGTGGGTTCACCTGGGGCCGGTCGCAGCGTCGCTTTGTGCTTTTTGCTTGTAGATGTACATCTGCTCGTCTGCTTGTTTCAGGATTTGCTGGAAATCACGTTGCATCCCATTCCGGGAAGCACTAAAGCCGTAGGATAGCGTCGGCAACCGGCTGTCCTTTTGCCGCTCCCGGGTCAGGCTTTCGACCATCCGCCGGATTTGCTGTTCGATTTTCGCCGGGTCTGCGTGGCGGCAGATCACGCAGAACTCGTCTCCGCCGATCCGGTACACGCAGCAGGAACCGTCAAAGGCATCCCGGATGATGGCGGCCACGATCCGCAGCGCGGCATCGCCGTAATCATGGCCATGCGTGTCGTTGACCGTCTTGAAGTCGTTGATGTCCATGATGATGACGGCCAGCTGTCCGTGTCCTGTCAGGCGGCTGATCGCCTCTTCATAGGCAGCCCGGTTAAACAGGCCGGTCACGGTGTCAAGATTGTTATCGAAATCCATCAAGATCAGGTAATACAAAATCAGGGCCAGCGAGACACAGTGCCACGAAACCAGTACAGACGGATAAACAAGCTGGACGGCCGTTCCGGCGATCGTAAACAGCAGCAACCCGATCACGCGGCCTTGAATGGGATGGAACGACTTGCGCGTTGAACGCAGCGTAACCACCGCCAAAAACACAACATGAATGCCGTATGCGGCAATAAAGAGCCCAAACAGGCTGCCGCGCTGGTACTGGTTGTCGCTATCGATCGAAAAAAGCAGGCCGAACCACGGGGACACCAGCGCCGCCGCCGCGTTCAGACCGGCCGGGAACACCAGCCAGGTATGACGGCGCAGCATGCTTCTGTCGAAAATAGCAGCCAGGACGAGCGGGATCAACGGGGTGAGCATGAACCCGACGACATTGCTGACCAGGTTCAGGGTACGCCAGGCAGACCCGCCATCCTGGGCTATCAGCGTCCCGGCTTCAGCCAGAATGACCCCGACGGTCAGGGTAATCCCAACCAGGAACGGTTTTCTGCGCGGGTGGTTCATGCCGGTGCTGCGGTTCAGCAACACGGCCAAAAAAATCAGTGCCGCCAGGTTGATACCCGCTGTTACCAGGTATGTCATCAGCATCGAGCCTATCCTTTCGTGCCGTTCACGCGTTTGGAATGAGTCTAACAGGCATTGGGCGCTTGCGCAACCAGGATAAAACGGTGTTCCTGGTTGGCGATGAACCCTTTGCGCCCCAGTTCATCGTTGAGTGCCAGGAGCTGGCGCATATGAGTTGCCACCGAGAACCCGGAAAATTCCCAGGCAATCGTTTTGACGTAGTAGATCAGGCCAGCCATGTCATAGAATTTTTGCCAGGGGTAAGCCTCGTCCGCATAACGGACAGCGAATCTGGCCTGGCTCAGGTCATCGACAACCCGTGACAGGTGCCAGTCAAAGGGGCCGCAGCAAAAATCAGGAATGAGCCTCGATGCCAGGTTGATACCGTTGAGGTCGCCGACCTGCTGCGTGACCAGGTAACCGCCGGGCTTGAGCACGCGCTGCACCTCGCTGATCTGAAACGATTCGTGCGCGTTCAGCACGATGTCGAAGCTGTGGTCTGCAAAATTGAGGTGCTGGTCATCGCCGACAAACTGGACATTCACACCCTTGGGTCGCAAGGTCTTAAGCAGCAGCTCGTAATTCTTCTCCCAGCCCTCGGTCACCGAGATCCGGTGCCAGGGGTGCTTGAAGAAAGCGAGCCGTTCACCGCCGCCGGTGCCCATATCCAGCAGCTGCATGTCCGGTGTTAACACGCGTCGGACCTGGTCTTCATAGCACCAGGGAGTCGGTTCCTGCTCGTACTTGCCGTCCAGCCAGGAAAAATCCCAGCCGACAAACGCTTCCTGTTCCTTCTCGGCCTGCAGCCAGACCTGTTTTAAAGCTTCGGGATCCATTTCTGACCTCCTCCCATTAAGCCGGCAGGCCGAACAGCAGCCAGATCAGCACATAGGCCACCGTCACCGCGGCCAGGGTGCTCGGGATGCCGATCCGCATGAATGCGCGGGTTTTGACCGTGTAACCGACGCTGCGCAGGATGCCGATGCCGACAATATTCGCAGAAGCGCCGATCGGGGTCAGATTGCCGCCCAAAGTCGAACCGGCCAACAGGCCGAAATAGAGCACATTCGGGTCTGCGCCCAGCGCGGCTGCGATCCCGGTAACGACCGGCAGCATCGTCGCAACATAGGGAATGTTGTCGATAAAGGCCGAGATCAGGACGGACGACCAAACGATCAGGGTGTACATGGCAAAGACCGATCGGCCGCCGAAACGGACAAACAGCTCGGCCAGGGCGTCGATCACACCGGCCTGGCGGATGCCGGCGATCACAATAAACAACGAACCCAGCAAGAGCAGCGTGGCGCCGTCGACATTTTTGAGCAGCTGGCGCCACATTCCCGGCTGATGCGGCCGCAGTTGCGCCTCCACCATGCCGACGAGCATCATGAACAGGCAAATCAGGCCGTTGCTGATCGCCGGTTTGCCTGGCACAAACGAAACGGCGATCAGCAGCGCGATCGTCGCGAGCAGCAACCCGGTTGGGAACAGGGTCGTGACCGGTGTCACCTGGCCGGATTTGACCGGCTGACGGTCGCGGCGGAACAGCACGAGCAAGACCAGGGCAACGGCCAGCAACCCGACCTGGCAGATCCAGAACAATCCCGGGCGCCCCCGGTACCAGAAGAAATCGAGAAAATCCTTGTTGGCATAGCCGCCCAACATGATCGAGGTGGTGTCGCCGACCAGGGTTGCGGCGCCTTCCAGGTTCGAAGCGACTGAGATGGCGATGATACTGCTGACCGGAGACAGGTTCTGCCGCCGGGCCATCGTAATCGCAATCGGGGCCACGATCAGCACGGTGGCGACGTTGTCGATGAACGCCGAGATCAGGCCGGCGAAAACAGATAAGGCGACGATCCCCCAGCGCACATCAGGAACCCGGGCCGTGATCAGGTCAGCCAGGCGGGCCGGCATGCCAGACTGGATGAACTGGTGGACGATCACCATCGTTCCGCCTATCATCAGGATGACATTCCAGTCGATGGCCGAAAAAACCAGGTTCAGCGGCAGTACGCCGCTCGCAACAAACAGAAACGCGGCGCCCAGCGCAATCAGGGCGCGCTGGCGGGGCAGCACGATCATCAGGATATAGGTGGCTAAAAAGAGTGTCAGGGCCCATGTCATCTTGTTTGTCTCCTGCCGCCCGCTGCGGATTGACGGGCGCTTCTTGCCGCTGGTGCCGCCACCATGAGCATACCACAGGCAGCAGCCATGCGGGTAGACCTGGCGTCAGGATGTACCGTCTCATGACCTGTCACCATGTCTTTGAGCTTCTAAGAAGGGCGCAGTCGCTCATAAAAAACTCCTCAAGCAGCTCTCCCTGAAGTTGTCGGATTCACCTGTCTTTTTTTGAGTTAGACGATTAAATAAACGAAAGTATGGGATGATTGGACCGATCAGGATGGTCTATTCAAACAGATCTTCAAACAACCGCCAGACATGATCACCGTAGTTGCTGACCAATACGACCACCAGGTTCCGCGTGATGTCGCAGGCGGACAGGAAGCTGACGCCGGGATCGCTTCCCTGGAAATACGGAATCAGCCCGTTTGGCGACTGACGCAGCCAAATGCCATAACCGTAACCGTCTTCCTCGCCGCTGTGCCGGCTGAGCATGTCTTGCGTCATGGCGGGTGAAAGCAGATGGCCTGACAGCAGCCCCTGCCAGAACCGGCGGATATCCCCGACGGTCGTGTAGGCACCGCCGGCTCCTGTGCCCTTGGCATCCACGCTGAAGATATTCGTTCGCCAGCTTTCGCACTGCTGGTCACGGATGTAGTGGTTCGCGCACCGGGCCGGCAGCCGGTCCAGTTCGAAATAGCCCGTGTCGGGCATGCCGCAGGGGATGAAGATCTGCTCGCACAAAACGCGGTCGAAAGGCTGTCCGGTGAGATGTTCCAGCAGCAAGGCCAGCATGACATAGCCGCTGTTGTTGTACTGGAAGCGGCTGCCCCGGGGGCAGCTCATCGGCTTGTCGATGAACAGGGGCAGCAGGTCGCGGTTGGTCCGGATCTTGTAATTGGGGAAATCGGCCCAGAGGGCCTCGTAGTCGTCCAGCACGGATTCGTCGAAATAATCCGGGATGCCTGATGTATGGGTTAGCAGCTGTTCCACCGTGACAGAGCCGTCGATCTGCTTCAAGTCGATATCCAGCCGGTCTCCGATCGTGTCGGTCAGGCTGAGTCTTCCCTGCTCGATCAACTGCAGGATGGCCGCGGCGACAAAAACCTTGCCGGCCGAGGCGGTCGCAAAGCGGGTCGTCGGTGTGTTTGGGATCTGGTTGGGCCAGTCGGCGAAGCCGAACGCTTTTTCGTACACGACGGCATCGTTCTGGCAGACCAGCACACAGCCGCGAAACGAACCGCCGATTATCGTGTCGTAATCCACAGCCACCTCCTTGGCGGTCAGGTCGGCCGCCAGCCCCTGGGGTTGGCCAGGACCGCGTCGTTGAACGCGTCCAGGCGCAGGCGCAGCTCCTCCGCCTTTTGCGGATGGAGCCGGCGCACATCGTAGGACTCATCCCGGTCGCAGGTCAAGTCGAACAGGAAGGGATGGATCCGCATGCCCCGGTAGGCCGCGTTCTCGCTGCCCGCCGCCTGAACATACTTGAAATGGTCGCGGGAACGCGCGGCATAGCCTTGCCGGGCGTGGACCGGAACCAGCGAATTGACATAGAACAGCACGTCGTGCGGGCTCTGGTCGGTCTGGTCCAGCAGCAGAGGGAGCAGGCTTCGCCCGTCGATCTCGCGGTCTTGCGGCAGCTTAGCGCCGGTCAGCTCGCAAAATGTGGGCAGGAAGTCGATGTTCATCGCCATTTCCCGGATGCGCCGGCCAGATAGCGTGCCTTGCCAAAAGCAGATCGTCGGAACGACCTGGCCGCCGTCGAAGAAATTGCCTTTGCGGCCCCTGTGGCCTCCGGGCGACCCCTGGTGCCAGGGACCGTTGTCCGAGGTGAAAACGATCAGGGTTTTCTCCAGCAGATCCTTTTCTTTCAGAACATCCAGCAACTGGCCGATGCCGTGGTCGAACTCCTGGATGCAGTCGCCGTAGACCCCGCCCCGGGAGGTGCCGGCAAACGATTCGCCGCTGCTGAGCGGGTGGTGCGGCCAGGGCGACGCGTAATAGGCGAAAAAAGGTTCGGCCGCCTGGCCCCGGATAAAGGCAAACAGCTCCGTGTTCAGGTATTCGGTGATCCGGCGCTGGTCCAGCGGGGCCTTGACGGCGATCTCGCGGTTGCGCCAGAAATGGTACGGGTACATGTCGTTGGAATAATGCGCGCCAAAGAAGGTCTCGAAGCCCTTGTCGTTGGGCAGGTGCGGGCTGCGATCGCCCAGATGCCATTTGCCGAACATGCCGGTCCGGTAACCCCGGGCCCGCAGCAGCTCCGCGATGGTCAATTCATCTTCCAGGATACCGCTGACTGGCATTTCGGTGCGGCGTCGCCGGTTCATCTCGTGGACACGCTGAACAAAAGCGTCTGTCACCTGACCGTCGCGTTCGTCCGCTTCGTTTTCGTAGCCCTGCGGGGTGATCTGGTCCCGGTCCGGCTCGATGGTCGGAAAGAAGACATGTTCGATCAGGCCGCGGCAAGGATAGCGGCCGGTCAGCAGGCCAAACCGGCTGGGCGTGCAGACCGGGCTGGAGGCATAGCAGTTCTCCATAACGATGCCGTCACGGGCCAGGCGGTCGAGGTGGGGGGTCCGGATCGCCTGCGAGCCGAAGCAGGACAGGTCGCCCCAGCCCAGATCGTCCATCAGGATCATGACGATGTTGGGTGCGGCGGCCCGCTCGGCGGCCGTCATGGGTTGGATGCCATCCAGGCATTGGCGGTGCTCCGCGAGGTGCTTGTTCTGCATGGCTTGCTCTATCTTGCTCATAAGGGTCCTCCTCCCGGCTTTCCGCTCCCGACCCGCGCCGCGTAAAAAGGCGACTGCAGGTGCGGCCGGCCCTGCTGGCAGACCAGCTGGCCGTTTTCGACCAGCCCGGCTTGCCGCTGATCCAGTTCGCGGATCAGCAACTGGCGCCAGGCCGCGATTTCATCCTGCTGTTCCGGCTGGGCCGCCAAATCGTGCTGTTCATGTGGATCGGCAGCCAGATCGAAAAACTGCTCGTGGTCCGCGCGGGGAAACCAGATGTATTTCCGACCCCCGTCCGTCAGGCCCTGCATCTCCTGTTCCTCGCTGTAGCAGGTGCTGTGCTCGAAGTGGACGACCCGGACCGGATCCGGCGCTTCGGCCAGCAGCGGCCGCAGGCTTTGGCCGTCCAGGCCAGGCGGCAGCGGCAAGCCCGCCAGGTCCAGCAGGGTCGGCATGATGTCGGTCAGCGTGACCGCCGTACCGATGGTGTGCCGGATGCCGGTTCGCATCGATTTGGGCAGCATCAGGACCAGGGGGATGTGCGCCGACCCTTCATAGGCATAGGTTTTGCGCCACAGGTGGTGGTCGCCGAGCATGTCGCCGTGGTCCGAGGTGAACAGGACGATCGTGCTGTCGAACAGGCCTTGGCGGCGCATCGCGTTGAACAGCTTGCCGATCTGGTGGTCGACGTGGCTGACCGAGCCGTAATAGCCGGCCCGGGCGCGTCTGGTTTCCGTCTCGCTGCGCTGTCCCCGCCAGGCGTCCGGGTCCGCCGCGTCTTCCGGCCGGTCGTTGACCCCGGCCCAGTCCCCGATAACAGGGGCCGGCAGCAGGTCCCGCTGACGGTCGTACATGTCGAAGTAGTAAGGGGGCGGGTCGTAGGGCGAATGCGGCCGGGCAAAGGAGGTCATCAGGAAAAATGGCCGGGTGGGATCCCGCTCCTGGAGAAATTTGACCGACTGGCTGGCCGTCCAATTGCTCGGGTGTAAAAATTCCGGCAGCGCATAGGGCCGGGCTATCCAGGAGTTCCAGCCGATCCCGTGGTCGGACAGATCGTAATCGCCGGTCTTGTTGGCGTCGAACCATTGCTTGTAATCCGAGACAAATCCGGGGGTCGCAACGCGGCCCGATTCATCCAGCACGGTGTTATGGAATCCGTTCAAGGCCCGCTGTGGGTAAAAATGCATTTTACCGACGCCCTGGGTGTGGTAACCGTGACGGGCGAACACGCCGGGCAGCGTCTCGTCAAAGCCGGTTCCCATCTCGCCCTGGCCGGGCCCCATGCCAAGCACACCGGTATGCCAGGGGCTGAGGCCGCTGATCAGGCAGGCCCGGGCCGGGATGCAGGACGGCGACGGGGTGTAAGCATGACGGAAAACGCTGCCGTTTCGGGCCAGAAAATCGATGTTGGGCGTCTCGATCACCGGGTTGTTCGCATAACCCAGGCAATCCCAGCGCAGTTGATCCATCATGATCAGCAAAACATTCGGACGTTGCTCCATGGCGATCACCCTCCCAGCCACCCCTTAGCCTAAAGCGACATCCAGGATCATCATGAGCGCAAATCCGAGCAGACAGCCGACGGTGGCAACATCGGTCTTAATGCCTGCATCCTGCTGCGCCTCTGGAATCAGCTCTTCCACGACAACATAAATCATGGCCCCTGCGGCAAAAGCCAGCGCATAGGGCAAAAGCGGACGAATCATGGTCACAGCATAGGCCCCGATAACGGCCGCCAGGGGTTCAACCAGGCCAGATGCCTGGCCATATAGAAATGCTTTTCTGCGCGAGAAACCTTCTCGCCGCAGCGGTACAGACACCGCGGCACCCTCCGGGAAATTCTGCAGGCCGATGCCAATCGCTAAAGCGACTGCGCCGCCCATCGTGGCGGACGGCAGGCCATAGGCGACAGCGCCAAATGCAACACCGACCGCCAGTCCTTCCGGGATGTTGTGCAGCGTTATGGCGAGAACGAGCAGCACACTGCGCTGCCAGTTGGTTCTGACGCCTTCTGCTTGTTCCATTTCCAGCCCCAAATGCAAATGCGGCAGCACTTTGTCGACCAGAAGCAGAAACAAGCCACCGCCCAGAAAACCTACAACCGCCGTCAACCACGCAGTCTGACCTAAATCGGTTGCCATTTCGATACTCGGAGCCAGCAAAGACCAGTAGCTTGCCGCGATCATCACACCGGCAGCGAATCCCAGCATGGCATTAAGCGCTTTCTTATTGATTCTTTTGAAGAAGAAGACCAGAGCCGCGCCCAAAGCCGTAACGCCCCAGGTGAACAAGGTGCCGAGCAAAGCCTGCAAGACAGGATGAAACTGTGCTAGCCACGTGATCATGTGCAACCTCCATCACGGCATGCCGAAACGCACCTGGCGGTCAGGGGTGGTATAATGAATCAATCAGGCGGTTCGGTGACTGCATACTTGTTGTGGATGAGATGAGGCTGGCGCTTGACGGTTCCCGATGATCGGCGCCGCGATATGCCTCCATTCGATCCGCCTGGTTCCTGGCAGCCGAACTGCCAGCAAGGAGTCAATAGAATTTTATCGCATTTGTTTTCAATCTGACAAGCGGTCTGAACCGATCTGGTCAAACTGTGTAGACAAAGGCAAACGTGACAGATGCAATAATAGTGCGATCAAGATGAATAGGGAGACGCTTATGAAAGCGATAAAACAAGCCCTGGCCTTTTTTGTTCTCATCATGCTTATGCTGGTGCTGGCATCCTGCAGCCAGCCTACAAAAGCCCTGCCGGCCACGTCGGCTCCGACACCTGTGGCAACCACCCGCCGCGCAATGGCCACACCGACACCGACACCGACGTTGTCCCCGACACCCAAACCAACACCGATCCCCAGCCCCCCAGTGCCCGCCGTTTCTGCGACACCGGTTCCGACCCTCCCTGCACCCGCCGCCACGCGCGCGCCCAGCACGCCGACGCCGACTGATAAACCACCGGCCACGCAACAGGATCTTGAGGCCGCGGCCGCCCGGCTGCACCAGGAAGCCGTCGTCATCGATACGCACTGCGACACGGTCTTAAGGATTGTCGACACCGACACCTGGCTGCCCCGGCACAGCATCCGTCAGGAAACCCGTCACATGGTCGATATCCCCAAGCTGCAAACCGGAGGCATCGACGTCCAGGTCTTCGCGTCATACACCTCCGGTTACCTCCTGGCTGACGGCAAAGCGGACTATGCGCGGGCCAACAGCCGCCTGCTCGCCCTGCTTAACGGCGTCCATTGGACCGTCACCCAGAACGCCCGCTCGCTGACGCTCATCCAAAGCAACGCGGACATCGAGCAGGCGCAGCAAGCCGGGAAAATCGGCGTCATGGCCAGCATAGAGGGGGCCTACGCGTTCAGCGAGCAGACCGGCATCGAACTGCTGCGCCAGTACGACGATCTGGGGATCCGGATGCTGTCCCTGACCTGGAACTATTCCAACGCGCTGGGCGAGGGCGCGGAGGGAATCTACCTGGACGGCACCGCGTCACGCGGTGGTCTGACCGATCTAGGCCGGTCGGTTATTGCGGAAATGAACCGGCTGGGCATTGTCATCGATGTCTCACACCTCAACGAAGCGACCTTCTGGCATGTGCTGGCGGAAACCCGCGCGCCCGTGATCGCGAGCCATTCATCGGTTTATGCGCTCTGCCCGCATGTGCGTAACCTGACCGACCGGCAGATCCAGGCCATCGCCGGGAACGGCGGGGTCGTCCAGGTCAATTATCACCGCCCGTTCCTGTCCGCCGATCCCGACAGCGCGACCCTGGCGACGGTGGTCGATCACATCGATGCCGTCGTGGCCCTGGTCGGTGTCGACCATGTCGGCCTGGGCTCCGATTTCGATGGCGCCAAGATGCCGCTCGGCCTTGAGGATGCCGCCAAGGTGCCCCGGATCACGCGCGAGCTGCTCAGCAGGGGCTATTCTGAGGCGGATATCCGCAAGATCCTGGGCGCTAACACCCGCCGCCTGATCCAGGATGTCCAGGCCAGTGCCTCGGTCCGGCCGGTCGGCAGGGGACCGGCCCTCATGCCAGACCTGGAAGCGGGCCAGGGCCTGGCCGGCACGCAGCCGAAGCTTTCCGCCACGCTGACACTTGCGCCCGGGCAGACCCTCGACCCGGACAGCCTGGCCGTTGTTCTGGACGGCATCCGGTACATACCGACATATGACGAAAAAACCGGTACGCTCTCCCTGACGCCCGCTGAACCTCTGATAGAAAAATTCCACGTGGTGACCTTCGAGGCGGCAGATCGCAATGGCGTTTCAACTCGTGAAACCCGAATCTTCTATCTGCCCTGAAACGGCGTCGGCACCCGCTTCGAGGATGAAGACAAAGGCTTCATGTACTACCTGTTCTCCGGCAGCGCGCCCGGCGCGGCTGAGCCCGCTTATTACCTGGTCAAGCGTGACACCGGCGAGATCTATACCGGCGCCTATGATCCAAAGCAGCCTGACTTTGCGGCTGTGCCGGTGGGTCCGCTGCCTTAGTCCGTCGGTTTGTCCGGAATCCTTGACACCGCCAGATTGCCTCTCTACACTGAATCTAACGTTGTGCCGTATTCACACCAGGAAAGGAAACCCGCCGCATGAAAAAAATCCGTGTCGCCGTGATTGGCTTTGCGCATATGCACATCCAGTCGCTGGTCAAAGCCTTTTTTCAACTGGGAAACAAAATCGAATGGGTGGCCTGCTGCGACATCAAGCCCCAGCACCCCTCCCTGAGCGAGAAACCGTCCACTCGGGCTTACAACCTCAAGGCGGTAACCGATCTGACCGGGATGATCGCGATCTACGACGACTACACCCGGCTCTTGGACGCCTGCCCGCTGGACCTGGCCATCGTCTGCTGTGAAAACGCGTTTCATGGCCGCGTCGTGTCGGACCTGCTGGCACGCGGCATTCATGTGGTCGTCGAAAAGCCCATGGCCACTTCGGTGACTGAAGCACTCGCGATGGCCGCGGCCGCCAAACAGGGCGGCGCCATCCTGGCTGTCAACTGGCCGTCGACCTGGACCCCAGGCATCCGGCTGGCGCACAAGCTGGTCAGCGAAGGGATTATCGGCGATGTCTTTAAATTCACCTACCGCAATAGTGATTCACAGGGGCCGTTCTCATACGGTGAGAATCTGACGGACGAGGAAAAAAGCACACAATGGTGGTACCACGCCGCGTCTGGCGGCGGTGCTTTCTGGGATTACTGCTGCTACGGCGCCTGCCTGTCCAGCTGGTTTCTCAGTTCGCCCGTGCGCGCCGCCTATGGCTTGCGGGCAAACTTTGCCAGCCCCTATGGCGACGCCGAGGACTACGGCACCATCACGGCCCGGTTCGACCACGCCGTCGCCCTGATCGAAGGCAGCTGGACGACGGTGAACCGGGGCGTTCCGTCAGGTCCCGTCGTGTTCGGCCTCAAGGGCACGCTGGTGACGGACGGCAACACGGTCAGTGTCTTCGACAAGCGTCACAGCACGACACCGTCGGCTGTTTACCAGGCAGACCCCCTGCCGGAAGACCGTGACACGATTGCCAAAGAATTCATCAGCCATCTCGAAAAGGGTACGCCGCTGCACCCGACCCTCGACCTGACTGTCAACCTGAACGCCATGATGATCCTGGATACCGGCTACCGGTCCTCGGTCAGCGGCAAGCTCGAGGTATCTCCGGGCATCCACTACGCGCCCGGCAACCTGTAAGCGCGCAGCCGCAGCAGCGCATGCGCTGCCGGCTTTCGTTAAAGCAAGCGGTTTTTGCGCCAAAAGCTGGTCATGAAACGCCAGGCCGCCCGTGCCGGGGTCAGCCAGGCGATCTGAACGTCGTTTCGGGTGTTGGCCAGGATTTTGGGGATGAAGAACCGCGCTACCGTTTCGGGCTTGTCGGCCAGGATGTTGAACACCCGCCGAAACGACGCGTCCTTCAGGACAGCAGCCGGTTCCCCGTCCGGCGTTTTGGTGATGAAATCCGTCAGCATCATGCCGGGCGATAAACGCCCCGCGATAACGCCGGTTCCGGCCAGTTCCCTGGCCAGCCCTTTCATGAAATAAGTCAGGGCGTGCTTGCTGGTGCCGTACAGGATGGTTTTGGGCTGGATCATGTTGTTGGACCCAAGCCCCTCCATGCTGTAGATCGCACCGTATCCTTGCTGGAACATGCCTTCCGCCGCAACCTGGGACCCGAAGATCATGCCGGTCAGGTTGGTCTGGATGACGGCCACGGTGTCCGGCTCACCCGTTTCCCAACAGGGCCGGTAAGCGGTATTTTGGCCCGCGTTGTTGATCCAGATATCGACCGAACCCCAGCGGTCCCGCGAAACAGTCCACAAATTCTTTAGGCTTACCTTGTCCCGGACGTCACACGAAACATAGAGGACGCGGTCCGGGTCGGAGACGAATGCCTCGCGCGCGGCCTGCGGCAGTTCCCCACCCCTGCCGGACAACGTAACCCGGCACCCGGCCTGCCAAAACGCCTGGGCCATGGCCAGGCCGATTCCGCGCGTGCTGCCTGTAATGACCACGTTTTTCATCTGAACCTCCTGGATCGCTTCTGAACGGTCAGGGTCCTGACCGCTCTGTCAAAAAGGCCTGGATCGCCGCCACGGCGATGTCCTGCTGCGTCTTAGCTGAAATCGTGGCGTCGGGGTCGCCTTTCTGTTTGCCGTAGTTGCCGAACTGGGCATGGTTGCCGCCTTCGATGACGACGACATTTTCCGTATAGCTGATGCGGTTTGCCACGCTGGTGTTGAGGGAGCCGTAGATGGTCAGCGTATCTGAGACGGGATAATCGCCATAGAGGTACGCACCGAGCAGGATCAGGCCGCTGATCTGCTGCGGATGTCCAGCGGCATAGGCGCTGGCCATGGCGCCGCCCAGCGAATGGCCGCCCAGGTACCAGGTTGTCATGTCGGGGAACTGCCCGATGATGCGTCCGGCGGCATTGACATCAAAGATGGCCATGTTGAAAGGCATGGTGACCAGGATGCAGGTGATCGAACAGCGCTGCGCAATTTGCTCTAGGATCGGCAGGTAGGCCGCTGCTTCCACCTTGGCGCCGGGATAAAAAACCAGCGCGGTATCCCCAGGCAGATCCGATGTCAGGATGACCAGGCTGCCGTCGGTCCGGACAGTTGGACCAGCCTGTAAAACTGCCCGGGCCTTCGCGTCCGCCCGGTAATAGTCCGATACATACAGCAAAAAAACGCTGCTTAAGACCAGGATCAGCGCCAGAAGCCCGATCAAGATACGGGTCCGTCGATTTTTCATGTTGTATCCTTCCCTGGTCTTGCGCTCCATGGCTGATTGCCGCAGGCAGAGATCAGATTTATTGTATCACGCCCCTGCCGCCGTCTGCAGCACAATGGGCAGGTTCGGTTGAAAATATTCCGGCAGCACGTACAATAGGATTCAGGACAGGCGATCCCGCGCTTGACCATGCATCAATCAGGCCTGACCGGCTGAGGAGACTGTTATGCTTCAGATTGACGATTTTTACATCACCCCCATTTCCATGATCACCCAGACAGGACTGCAGCGCGTGGACCTCTCCTATCGGGCCAGCGCGGCCGCGCAGGTCCGCCTTGACGTATACCAGAGCGATCGGCTGATGCATACGCTGGACAGCGTGCACATCGCCAGCGGGCAAGGCTATTCCAGCGTATTTTTGCCGCCTCCAGACCGCGCCATCGACGCGATCTGGCAACTCACGGATGATGACGGCCGGGTTATCACGGCGGTGACGGTCAACTGGCCGGTGCCGCGCCGCTGGACGCTCTACACCCTGGTCGCCTCGCATACCGACATCGGGCTGCACAATGCCCAGTACATCCAGCGTTTCAACAGCGCGCAGTTCATCGACCAGGCCATGGCGCTGTGCGACCAGACCCGGGACCGCGCAGACCAGGACCGCTATCATTACATGATCGAAGGCACCTGGTTCTGGGGCAACTATCCGGCCGACCGGGGCCGCGACGCGGCCCGCCGGGTTATCGAGGATTATGTCAAGCCCGGTCGGATCGGCCTTTGCGGCGGCATCGCCGGAAACCACACCCAGGTTTTCGGCCTCGAAGAGCTGTGCCGCAGCACCTACGGCCGCAAAGCCCTGCAGGATACCTGGGGCGTCACGACCAGGACCCTGGCCATGATCGACAACAACGGCATGAGCTGGAGTCTGATTCAGCCCTACGCCGAAGCCGGGTTCGAGCAGATCATCTTCGCGCCCAACCAGTGGAACCCGCACCCGTCCACCGTCTGGACCCGCGATACGACCGTTCCCGGCTTTATCTGGAATCCGGACGCCGGCGGCGGCGGCGCGCGCGTCGACGTCCGCTATGATTCCGCCCTGCCCATGGTCTTCTATTGGCAGGCGCAGGATGACCAGAGCCGGCTGCTTGTCTGGTGCAGCACCCAGTACGGCTCTGGTGGCGGCGCCCCGTTCGGCCTGCATCCCCGGGCTAAAGCGGACCAGAACACCTTGCGCACCATGGAGGAGCGCATGGCCCGGCAGCTGCCGCGCCTGGAAGATCGCTACCCATACGACCTCTGGCTGCTGGCCTGTTACGAAGACGACCAGGAGCCAGGGCCAGATCTTACGGACGCGATCCGGAACTGGAACGCGCGCTACCGCTGGCCGCAGATCCGGACGGTCGGCAACCCGGACGAGCCTTTCGACCGCTTAAGGAAAACGTATGCCGGCCAGATCCCCGTTCTGCGCGGGGAAATCACCGGCGGCTGGTACCAGCACCCCCTGTCGACGCCGGATCTGCTGGCCAGGAAGTTCGCGGCCGACCGGCTGCTGCCGACCGCCGAGAAGCTCGCTTGCCTGGCGGCCCTGACCGACCCCGCGTTCGCCTACCCAAAAATTCGACTGGAACAGGCCTGGCAGGCGCTGCTTTTGAACGACGAACACTCGTACGGCACCAGCGGCTACCAGGGACGCCGCGTCTACGAGACCTGGATGCAGCACCGCGACTGGATCGAGAAAGCCGAAGAGACTGCCTGCCAGGTCAGCGTCAAGGCGCTGGAGTCCCTCGCGGCGCAGGTCGACATGCCGGAGGAATCGGTCCTGGTTTTCAACCCGACCGCGCAGCCGCGCAGCGAGCGGGTCACGCATAACGGGCGGTCCTGCCTGATCGACGATCTGCCGCCGTTCGGTTACAAGGCTGTCGCACTTTCGGCTTTCACCGCGCCCGACCCCCAACCCCGGATGGCAACAGAACCGCCGGTCATCGAAAACCGGTATTACCGGCTGGCGTTTGCACCTGGCGGCGCGCTGTGCTCCATCTACGACAAGCAGTTGGGGCGTGAGCTTGTTTCACCGGCAGCAGGAACCCTGGCCAACGAATTCGTTTACACGCAGGACAACCACAAGACTTTTCATACGGCGGCCGCCGCAACGTTCGAGCTGAGCGAAAGCCCGACCCTGACCCGCGTGGTGGTCCACACCCGCGAAGCGGTCTCGCGCGCGGCCATCCGGCAGCAGGTCACCTTGTTGCACCACGAAAAACGCATCGACATCGACAACCAGCTCCTGCATGTTGCGGACATGTTCAACCGGGACCGCTACAACCGTTATGCCTACTATGCCTTCCCCTTCGCGGTCGAGAACAGCCGTCGTTTCTGCCAGCTCAACGGCAGCCTGGCCGAATACGGCAAGAGCCTGACCGGCCACGGAACCGATGTCTACCTGCCCGCGCACGAGTGGTGCTGCGTGGAAAACGACGCTTTCGGGATCGCGCTCTGCCAGCTTGACAGCCAGCTGGTCGAATTTGACCACATCCATGCCGACAAGACGGATTACGGCAACCCCGGCAAAGGTTCGGCGATCTTCGCCTACCTGGCCAACGACTGGCTGCAGATGCATGTCCCCGACGGCGACCAGCTCAACTTTCGTTTCCGCTACGCGATCACGTCCTACAGCGGCACTCATGAGACCGCCCGGATCGCGTCCGTCGCGGAGCGATTCGCGCACCCCGTTTTACAGACCGTCTGCCCGCCGCATCCAGGACCGCTCACGCGCGGTTCCGGCAGCTTTCTCGCGCTGGATCCGGATATACGCCTGGTTAACTTGAAGCTGGCCGAGGACGGAGCCGGCCTGATCGCCCGCTTCCACGGCCGCACACCCCGCCTGACCTTCTCGCTCCAGGTCGCCGGCGGCCAGGAAATCGAGCGGGCAACCACCGACGAACGCAACCGGGACGAAGACACGGCGGTCCAGGGGTTCGCCACCTACCGGATTGGCCAGGGCAGCATCCGGCTGCGGGTGGAAGAACCCGAACCGCCGGTTGGCGGCGACACGCCCGCAGCGATCGGCGCATACGACACCGGCCTCATTACCCGTCCGCGGGCCGCCTGCGGGGAACACCAGGGTCACCTCTATCTGCTCTGGGGCCGAAACATCGAGCCGGATCTGTCCCATTACGAGCTCTACCGCGGCGAACAGGCCGATTTTGTCGCCGGGGACGATACCTTCCTGGCCCGGATTGAACCGGAACCGTTTGTCGTGGGCCGTTACGAAGACACCGGTCTCAAGACGCACACCTGGTATTATTACCGCGTCCGGGCCGTCAACAGGCAGGGTGCGCGCGGACCCCTGAGCGCGGTCTTCAGCGGCCTGACCCGGGCGGGCGAACCATAGGGCTTAGCCGTAACGCATGTTGAGATAGTCGCACAGCGCGTCGTGCGGGCCGCCGGCCAGCGGGGCGCGCAGCGCGCCGGGCGTCACGATGACGTATTGACCCTGGTCGCGCAGACAGTCCCGCCAAGTTGCCTCCATGCCTTTGCCGCCCGGATAGCGTTTGTGCAGCAGTTCCCTGTTTCCGGCCGGAACGACATGGATGTGGATAAAGTCATCCGCCTGGACCGTTTCTTCACTCCGATGCGCGACCAGCTGCTCCGCCCAGAGGGTCTGGCGCATCAGCTGGTAGAAGGGCTCGAAATAGTAGGTTTCCTGACAGGTCCTGTCCAACTGGGCGGACCCGTCGATCAGGGCCGTATAACGCGCGCGCCGGGTTGCACCGGCGGCACCAGCGGCCTTGTTATCGTTGCCGTAGGCTTCGACATATTTCCATTCGATCGGAAAGAGGATCCGGCGTCCATCCCGGTGCACCCCGAGGATCAAGGCATCAAGCGACGTACAGTGTTGTCCGCGGGTGGTCACAATTTCGTTCAGATGATCCGCGTCACTCGTCGCCTCAAACTGAATATAGGCGGGCAGATACCGGTCCGATTCGATCCGAAGCACGTCCGTGATCGCTGGACACACCTGCCTGACGAGCGCCAGCACGGCCTGCCTGTCTTCCCGCAGCGGAAACAGGTGGTTCAGACAGGCAACCTGTGAAGACAGGACATGGTTGGTCAGGGCGCCGTTCCACCAAGCGATATCGTTTTTGCGCATGTAGTCGCAAACAGCTTGCCGCACTGGGGCAAACAGGTTGTTGCCGGCGTCCTGCAGCACAAACGGATAGGTTTTCCCGTTGAAGATTCCCCCGCCGGCATCGCCGTTAAAGACCTTGCCCACCTGGATCAGGTCGCGCACGCGCGCAACCTGGGTCTGCTTGTAGGTCATGTTACCTCCTCGCGGCAGACGGTCACGGCTGCGGCTGGCAGAGCGGCACGTCCGGCGCAGGTTTCGGCCCGACTCGCTGACGGACTTTACGCCGGGCATAGAAGAAGCTGCCGACCTGACCGATGCCGGCCAGCGTCCAGGTGATCGGGTAGCAGACGAACAGCATCACCGGGGTCGGAAACCAGGCGAAGAAGGTCACCAGCCAGACGATTCGCATCAGGCAGGCACCGACCAGCGTGCTGAGCATCGGCTGGATCGAGTAGCCCATGCCGCGGGTCAGGCCGGGAAAAACCTGCATGACCCCGGCCGAAAAATAGGCGCCCAGCATGACCTTCATGCGCAGCATGCCCAGCTCGACGACCGCCGGGTCGGTCGTGTAGATATTCAGCAGCCGGTCGCTGAACAGGAAAACGGCGCCGCCCAGGACGATCCAGGTCACCAGGATCAGGGTGGTGCAGACTTTGGCGATAGCGTCGATCCGCTCGACCTTTTTCGCGCCCATGCTCTGACCGGTAAAGGTGATAGCCGCGTTGTAATAGGCATTCATGCTCGTGCCGACAAAACCCTCGATGTTGCCGGCCGCGGAATTGGCGGCAACCATGACGGAGCCAAAGGAGTTGATCGCCGACTGGATCAGGACGTTGGAAATGGAAAAAAGCAGGTTCTGGGCGCCGGCCGGCAGGCCGATCCGGAAAATCTGGCCCATCTTTTGCCGGTCGATGCGCAGCTGACGAGGCATCAGGCGAATGCCGCCTTCACTGCGCAGCAGGCAGATCAGGATCAGCACCAGCGACAGGTACTGGGACAGGATTGTCGCCCAGGCCACACCGGCGACACTCATCTGCAGCACGATGACAAAGATCAGGTTCAGGCAGACGTTGACGACCCCGGCGATGACCAGGTAGTACATCGGGCGCCGGCTGTCGCCGACAGCGCGCAGGATGCCCGCGCAGAAGTTGTAGAGCATACTGGCCGGAACCCCGAGAAAATAGATGCGCATGTAGCGGGTCGAGAGGCCGATGATATCCTCAGGGGTCCCCATCACGGCCAGCAGGGGCTGGCAGATGAGCAGCCCGACCGCCATGACCAGCAAACCGGCCGCGGCGCCGATAACGACCGACGTGTGCACCGTCCGGCTGACACCGGCTATGCGGTCTGCGCCGTAGTCCTGGGCAACGACGACGCTGGTGCCGACGGAAAGGCCCATGAAAAAGTTGACGATCAGGTTGATCAGGGCACCGGTCGCGCCGACAGCCGCCAGGGCTTCCCGTCCGGCAAATCGTCCGACAACAACCATATCAGCCGCGTTAAACAGCAGCTGCAGCATGTTCATGGCCATGATCGGCAAGGCAAAAAGCAGGATTTTCCCAAGCAACGGCCCGCTGTTCAGATCGTTGTCCCGACTGCGCGCCCCGATCATCGGCAATGATCCCCGCCAAAATAGCGCCGTCCGGCGGCGATGCTCAGCGCGAACGGCGTTTGTATCGGCGCCAATAGTTGCTTCTCAATATCCATAACTGAGATTTATAACACAGTCCGGGCAATAGTTCCAGCTAACCGCCACGGGATACGACAGTATGCCCCCGGGCCGCCAGTGCGTCCAGGGCCCGGTCCAGGTCATGCTGCTTGACGAGGATGTAGTCGGTGTTATATGTGGACAGCGCAAAGATGGCGATATGCGCCTCCGCAAGAAGGCCCGCCAGCGTCGCCAGAACACCGACCAGGGAAAAGTCCAGCACCCCCTGGACGCGAATCGCCCGCCAGTTGTCGTCGCGGGTGATCGCAAGGGCGGGCACATGCGCCGTTTCGCACACGACGGAGCGTTCTTGATCCGTTTGGGCGATAAAACAAAAATCGCGCGACCAATCGACCTGCTCGAGGGACGCGACCTGGCAGATCGAAAAGCTTTTCCCGATGACGGCAAGATCCATGGTCAATCTCCCCTTTACGGCCCGCTGCAACAACGAACGGCCGGGCACAGGGTGTCTGCGCCGGACAGCCATGTGCCTGGTTGCTTTTGCGCTACCCTTGGCGCCCACGTATCACAGGCTCCCCATCTCTCTTTATGGGTTATACCACAAGGCACGAACCCAGACCAGACAAACTGCCGTGGGTACAGCGGTACCCGTATCAATCCCGCCTGTTCTTTCGGCCCGGCCGTGCTGTCCTGTTGTGTCCTGGCGGCTTTTACTTGGAGATTCTAGCCCAAGCCCGCTCACGAGGGCTGATCGGATAACATTCGTCGGGCATAACGCGGAAAACCGATCGCCATCGTGTAAAAAGGAGCGTATCCACATTTGGCATACGCTCCTTTTTTCTGTCTGTTTTTCGAAACGGGGCTCGGCAGGACGCCCGGTTATGCCGCCTGCTGGTCCGGCTTTTTCCCCGATGCGCTGGGCAGAACGGCAAAGCCGTTGCGGTAAAACTGGAACGCAGCGAAGATAATCAGGACAACCATGCCGGCCAGGGCTACCGTGCGCAGCGTGGCGAAGTCCCCCTCAAGCAAGTCCTGGTTCTTCAGGAACTGGTTGATGCCCAAATACGCCCAGGCGACCGGCAGCGGGAAAACGGCGTTTTTAATTTTCCACAATACCCCGGCCAGGAGAACAATCGCGACGATCAGGATGATGATACCCCAGGTTTCCTGGGCAATCCCGAAACCATTCCATTCCAGCTTGACCAGCGCCGCGGCGGTGTTGACAACTGTCGCGATGAACAGCCAGCCGGCGTACAGGCCAAAGCTGAGCGGCAACAGCCAGCGTTTGCCTGTGCGGATATCCAGCAGCTTCTTGTTGAGCATGGCCAGGGCAAGCACGAATCCCAGGATAAAAAGGACGGAGAGCTCAACCTGGATAAAGGAAAACAAGACGATCCAGCCGATGTTCAGCAGACACGAAATCCAGAACACGGTTGAGAGCTGGTCGAGCGCCCGTTCATAATACGGGTCCTTCTTTTTGACGATCAGCACGATGATCGAAATGATGAGCAGCGAATAAATGACGCTCCAGATGCTGAACGTGGACGGACTGGGCGTGATCGCCGTGACATAGCGGTCAGAAATTTCTTTTTGCGTCAGGCCGTTGATCAGGCCGATCGCACCCAGCGTGTTGATCGCCAGCGTGACGATCAGGAAAATGGCGTTGATCCAGGCTTTCTTGGTGGTGTTCATCCCAAAACCCTCCCATTATATTTTGTCTTCCATCAGATTATCTGTAATTATTTTGGCGACCCGCTCGTAGACCTTCCGGTCCTTCTGGCTGATCCCCTGGAAACAGGTGTTTTCCCAAGCATTCATGATCTCGTGCAGCTGCGGCAGCATCGCCTTTCCGTGATCTGTCAGGCTGCTGACTTTGACGCGTTGGTCGCCACGGTCGGGCTCGCGCCTGATCAGGTCCTTTTGTTCAAGCAGCTGCAGCATTTTCGTGACATTCGCCTTGTCGGTCTGCATGAAGGGAACCAGCCGGGTCTGGCTGATCCCGGGCATCTGCTCGATGATCAGCATGGCGACCAGGTCATGCCAATCCATGTTCAAGGGATGAAGCAAGCTGTCCAGCTTCAGTTTCCCGTACTTGTTGAATACGCTGATATCACAGATAAACACCATGCACGCTCCATTATTGTTGTTGTTTACAATTGTATAGCACAACGATAAAATGAGCAAGCGTTTTCAGCTGCCAGCGTATGGGATCCGAATGGTCACATCTGTATCTGTTCCGGCTTGAGGTTGCTGGTAAGATAAGAAGATAACCCGCAAACGCTGCGCAGATGAGGGATTGTGATATGGATCTATTAAATAAACTGCAAGTCAAGGACCAGGCACGCCTGTTCATCTGGAACGCGCCGGAAGCATTGGCGCCGCTGTTGGCTGGCTGGGCCGAAAGCAGGCAAGTCACGCGCGATCCGGCAGGGGGTCCCTTCCCGTTCGTCTTGCTCTTTACCCGCAATCGGGCCGAGCTGACGCAATCCATCCCTGTCCTGAAGCAGGTGCTGGATCCGGCAGGGCTGATCTGGATCGCGTACCCCAAAAAAACCGCGCCGCATTATCAATCAGATCTCAGCCGCGACGATTTCTGGCACGCGTTTGACGAACTCGGACTGGAACCGGTCCGGCAGATTGCGATCGATGACGACTGGTCGGCGCTGCGCTTCAAGCCGGGCGAAAGCATCTTAAGGTCTGGGCGCGGTTGAAGCGCCAGCCGCGTCGGTCGGGTCGATGGCCCGGTTTTTTTGTGCAACCCGGAACTTTTTGTTCGGCCAAACGTCTATATGACTGGATTGCTTCCCATCACATGTTGAATCAAACGAATCCCGGAAACATAGGAAGCGTTGCCTCGTCATCGATGGCAACCAGTCTTGTGGAGGTCAATCAAGATGAAAAAGCTCGCGTATTTCCTGCTTGCTGCGGTCCTGGCCGGAACCCTGCTGGCCGCCTGCGCAAACAACAAACCAACGCCTGAGCCGACGCCGACAACGGCGCCAAGCGACCCGGCCGCGTTCGATGGTCAAGTCAACGAGATTCTCGCCCGTCTGATCAGCGAAACCATTGCCAAAAAAAGCATCGCCGATGAAGAGCTCAAAGACATCACGTGCTACGACAAGCCGGTCGATGCCGATTCCTGCCAGGATATTCTCGGGCTGACGCCAGCCGAATTTTCAGCTGACATTTTGTCCGCGGTTGAATCCAAGCCTGAAGGATCCTGGTTCGCCCATTCGATCGTCCTGATCCAGTGCAAAGACCAGGTCGATGTGGCAGCCTTGGCCGATCAGATCTCCAAGGGGACCAATCCCGCCCGGTTCGGTTGCCTCAAGGCCGAAGCGGTCGTCGTCGGTTACGCCGGGCAGTACATCGTCCTCTGTGCGAGTTTTCAAAAAACCTGTGACGCCATCTACGCGATGTTCGGCGAACTGTCCGCGGTCCAGTCATCCCGCATCGACCGTGAAAACGACTGGAACGGCGGCGGAATGCTAGGTTAGGGATGGTGACTTATGAAAATCGTCATCAAGAAGAGCCGCCGGGGCTTTGCCTGGACGTTCGCGACGCTCTTCCTGGCCGCGATCTTCGGCTTTGGTGTGATGGCCTTCGTCCATCCGGCCCACGCCATATCGATCAGTGAACGCCGGAAGCTGGCCCTGCTTCCGGCGTTCACGGCCGCGTCCCTCCTCAGCGGCACTTATTTCCGCGATCTGGAAACATTTATGCTGGATCAGTTCCCCTGGCGCGATCAATTTCTGCGCATCAAAGCGTTCAACCAGTTTTATGTCTACCGGCTGAAAGACAATCACAACATCTTCATCAAAGACCAGACGGCCGTCGCCATTTCCTATCCCTTCGCCGCCGGCGCCGACGAACTGGCGGCCAGGAAAATGTCCTTTTTGATCGACACCTATTTCCAGGATATGAACGTCTACCTGTCCGTCATACCGGACAAGGCCTTTTACCTCGCGGCCAGGAACGGCTATCCGGCGATCGACTACGAGACGTTGCTGGAAAACCTGCAAAAGGGATGTGCCGGCGCTGCCTATAGCGACATCTTCGCAACCCTGACCGCGGACGACTACTACCGGACGGACTCCCACTGGCGGCAGGAATGCCTGTCGCCCACGGTGGCCAGGCTGCTGACAGACATGAAACGCAAGCAGATGGCATCGGCCTACGACCCCCGTGAGCTGTATCCTTTCTACGGCGTCTACTGCGGCCAGTCGGCCTTGCCGCTCGATCCGGATACGCTGACCTACCTGACTGGCGGCCTGTTCGACCAGGTCAAAATCTTCCGGTCGACCGCCAATTCGCAGGGGTTTGAAGCATCTTCCCTGTATGACCCGGACATGATCGCCAAAAACGATCCGTACGATGTGTTCCTGGGTGGCGCGTGTTCGGTCGTTATCCTCGAAAACCCGCGTTATGCAGACGACACCAAAGAGCTCTACCTGTTCAGCGATTCGTTTGGCCGCAGCATCGCGCCGCAGCTGCTGGAGGGCTACAGCCGTGTTGTCTTGATCGACATCCGCTACATCCGCGCGTCCCGGCTGCCAGATCTGGTCCATTACCAACCCGGAAGCGATGTGCTTTTTTTGTACAGCATCGAGACCCTTGATACCGCAAGCAGCTTAAATACAGATTAGAGGGATAAGCCATGCTCTTCTCGAGTCTGAGCTTTCTGTATGTTTTTTTGCCGCTCGTACTGGCTGTCTATTATCTCGTGCCGGCCAGACTCAAAAACGTCATCTTGTTGCTGTTCAGCCTGCTGTTCTACGCCATTGGCGAACAAAAACTCGTCCTGCTCCTGCTGCTGTCCTCGGTTGTCGACTATACCAGTTCGCTCGGAATCGAACGCTTTCGCAAAAAAGCGGGCATGCCCAGGCTGTTCCTGGGCTTGTCGATCGCGGTCAACATCGCGCTGCTCGGTTACTTCAAATACATCGACCTGGTTATCCGCAGCATCAACGCGATCCTGGACACGCAACTGGATCTGTTGAAGGTGGCCCTGCCCATCGGAATCAGCTTCTTCACGTTCCAGACCATGAGCTATACATTTGATGTCTATCGGGGTGAGGTGAAGGCGGAGCGCAACTTCCTGGACTTTTTCACCTATGTGTCACTGTTCCCTCAGCTGATCGCCGGACCGATCGTCCGCTACAAGACGGTGGCCGCCGAATTGAAGGAACGCAAATTCGACCTCGAGGCGTTCGCCTCCGGTATCGGCCGGTTCTGCGTCGGGCTGGGCAAGAAAATCCTGATCGCGAACACCCTGGCCGTCGCCTGCAAAATCTATGCCGGGATGGCGGACAAGACGGTCCTGATGACCTGGGTTTACGCGATATCCTTCTCGCTGCAGATCTATTTCGATTTTTCCGGCTACTCCGACATGGCGATCGGCCTTGGCAAGCTGTTCGGCTTTTCCTTCCCGGAAAATTTCAATTACCCGTTCATCGCCAGGAGCGTAACGGAATTCTGGCGGCGCTGGCACATGACGCTTGGCGTCTGGTTCCGCGACTACGTCTATATTCCGATGGGCGGGAACCGTGTGAAAGCCGCGCGGTTTGTTTTCAACATCCTGGTCGTATGGTTTTTGACTGGGCTCTGGCACGGGGCCGAATATAACTTCATCGTCTGGGGCCTCTACTACGGACTGCTGCTCCTCCTGGAAAAATTCCTGCTCAAGAAACCGCTCCAGCTCAGCCGCGTCTTGTCACATCTGTATTTGCTCTTGATCACGGTCCTCGGCTTCGTCTTGTTTGACGCCCCCAGCATCAGCGAAGCGCTGCACACGGCTGGCCGCCTTTTCGGCATCGGCGCCGCTTTGACCAATACCGTCAGCACCTACTACGCCAGGAGCTACGCGCTCATCATCGTCAGCGCGGCCATCCTGGCAACGCCACTGGCGCGTCAGGTCTATACGGCGCTGCAAAAGCACCAGGCCGGCAAGCAGGTGTGCGCCTTTCTCGAGCCTGTCGCCAGCCTGCTGCTCCTGATCCTCTCAACCGCCTACCTGGTCGATGGTTCCTACAATCCGTTCATGTATTTCCGCTTCTAGGCGGGCTGAATCATGCGTGCGCATTCGATCAGGCTGAGGCGTACGGCTTGTGCTTGCGATCGTCCCTTTGTATCATGAAAGGGGCAGACGACGATGCCGACGATACGAGAGCTTGTCGAAGTAAGATTATACTGCTTTCATACAACCGGGAATCAGGTGAAAGGCGGAATTTTGTGAAGCCGATATGGATTGGTCTGGGTGTATTGCTCACCCTTGTCCTGACTGCATCCTGCGCGTTTCAGCATGCAGCCGAAGGCCCGACTGCCGCGCCTGGCGAAAGCACGGCCAAACACGCAGCCACACAAGAGACGACCACAACAAGATACCAGATCAATCCGCTCCAGTTTACATCGCTTGACCAGTTGGTCGACTCGAGTGACGTTATCCTGATCGGCAGCATTGACGATGCGACGATCGCTCGCCTTGATTTGACTGCAGCAGGGGTTGTCGAGCGGGAAATACCCATGGAAGCGAACATATCGAGCTTCATGATTCATGTCACCCGCGTGATCAAGGGATATCTTGATGCCGGTTCGATTCTTAAAATTGACGCGCGGCTTGGCGGTGAAGCAGACGGGTTTGTCGAAATTTACGATCCGCCGCTCCCGGTTCCAATAGCAGGCGGAACCTATCTCTTTTTTCTGACAACACCCGAAGCATTCAAGGAAAAAACACATTTTCAAACCATGTTTTGCGGCTCGTTCGATGGCTTTTACCGTTTGGAAAACGGGACCGTGATCCCGCAGCATGCAAACGCAGTGATTCGCGGCATGCCACTTGATGACCTCGAGCGTGCCATGGGGCGCGAAATGGCCAACGACTGACAGGTTTACGCGGTGTAGGCATATTATCCGGCGTGTGGTAGACTCATATTGATATCTATCACGGCCAGGCGTCTAGCGGAGCGGTTCCCGGGTCTGACCGTTTTTTCTCCTTCGCATATGGGTGCGCTGCGTCAGAAATGGACCGCAAAGCTTGAGCTGACGGAAGAGGTGATTGAATGAAACGCACATGGATCGGGATTGCCCTGTTGGTTAGCTTTCTGCTTGGTGCCTGCAGTGCGGACCCGACAGCCAGCATGCCGGAGCAAACAACAACGGGGATGACAAAGGCAACGACCGTGGATGCCGTATCGTCGGCAACCCTTTCCAGATACCGTGAAAATGAGATCCAGGACTACGAGGGCGTGCGCCTGGACCCCGCCATTGGGCCCAGCGACAACTCCATCTCAGGCGTTCAGCGGGTCGATATCCGGACTTACCGGCTCGCAGTTGACGGTCTCGTCAGCAAGCCTTTGGAACTGACCTACGACGATGTGCTCAAACGGACACCCGTCGAGCGTCTGATCACGCTATACTGTGTGACGGGCTGGCAAGCGACGATGCTGTGGCGCGGTGTGCAACTGTCCGAGATCTTGGACCTGGCTACCGTTAACCCCGAGGCCAACACCGTCATTTTCCACTGTGTTGACGGCTACACAACGTCGCTGCCTTTGGCGGCCATCATCGACAACAAACTGATCATGGCCTATCAGGCGAACGGTTTGCCCATCCCCGCTGAGATGGGTTATCCCTTCATTATCGTTGCCGAGGATAAACTCGGCTATAAATGGGCGCGCTGGGTGACCCGGATCGAACTGTCGGCTGACACCAATTACGAAGGCTACTGGGAATCGCGCGGGTTTGACAACGAGGCGGACATCGATTGACGCAAGGCGAAAGGGCGACAGCATAGCTTGCAGTCATGGCGGTTTCAAGCATCGTCAGGCACGTTCTGCCGCTTCCGGCCAGACAGCCGCAAAGCCGCCAGGATGGCCCAAACAAGATAAATCGCGACCAAAGCTGCATTGACCAGCAGGAAGGCCTGGCCGAAGTCATCGCCGGTACGGCCCGGATAAAGGCTCGTAACGATGGTCTGCAGTGAATTGATCGCGGCATGAAACAAGACGACCGACAGCAGGCTGCCTTGTGACACATGGTACACCCAGGTGAACAAGATCGAAAAAATCATGACCTGGACGGCAAACAGACCGATCGCCGCGACACCGCCGGCGGCCTGCCTGGGATCCAGGTAACGCACCAGATGCCAGCCGAACCAGACCGCACCCAAGATAAACGACGATGGCAGCAAGCCATGCATTTTGAGCAAAATGGGCAGCGCGAATCCGCGCCAGCCTGTTTCTTCACCCAGCGGGCCGCCGAATATGAGCCAGAAGACGAAAAGGGGGATGATCGAAAGGATGTTGCGCCCGCTGATCTGCGGACCATCCCCGCTAAACACGGCATAGATGACGACCAGCAGCCCGTTAATGCCAATCGGCGTCAGGGCCAGGGCCAGCAATTTCCAGCTGACGTGTCTTGGAACGAGCGATTTGAACCAGGCGACGAGGCCTTTTTTACCCTCAGCCAACGTGATGGTTAAAATGGCGGCCAGCGCCGGTCCGAAATTACCGGCAATAGAACAGGTGTCCGGCAGCTGAAAGGGCAGCAGCCCCCTGGATGACAGGATCGACGGCGCCCAGAGAAGCCAGGACAAGAGATAAGCCAAGCCGAAAAACAAGCCGAGCTTATGCTTGATGACGAGACTGCGATGCCAAAATACCATGGTCAGTCCTCAGATGCGACGCCAGACGACGGCTGCCGGATCAGGTGATTGTCTGCCTAAATCTCGATGGCGACCCGGAGGCACTCGGGACTGGTCGCGGCCAGGTCAAAGCCGTCCTCCCACTGATCCAGCTTAAAGGTATGGGTGACCAGGTCATCGAGCTTGATTCGGCCGCTCTCGACCAGCTTGATGGCCGTTTTCCAGTCATAGGGGATCTGGGATATCTCGCCGCACACGTCCAGTTCCTTGACAATGATCTTATAGGTATCGACCGGCGCGACGATTCCGCCCCGGATCCCGCCGCCGGCCCACATGACCCGGCCGCCTTTCCTGACGATGTCGAGCGACTCTTCGATGGGTTCGACGGCCCCTGAATTCTCCAGGACGACATCGACCCCGATGCCGTGGGTAAGCTCAGAAACGCGCGCGCGAAGATCTTCCTTCTCGACGTTGATGACGACATCGCAGCCTAGTTCTTTGGCCTTCTTCAGCCGGGTCGGTTCATCGCGAGTCAGGCCGGTCATGATGATCGGCCCGGCACCGATCGCCTGGCAAACCTGCAGCATCAGCAAGCCGCGGGCACCCGGTCCCAGAATGGCGACGGACTCGCCGGCGCGAACCTTCATGCGCGAGATGACGCTATGGATGGATCCGGCGGTCGGCTCCATCAGGACAGCTGATTTGGGTTTGATGACATCCGGCAGGATGTGCAGCTGCCGTTCCGGCCAGACGGTGTATCTGGCGAACCCGCCGCCTGTCATGAAGTGGGCCCGGCCCTCCATGGGCGGGATCGTGTTGCAGATGTTGAAGCGCCCTTCGAGGCAGGCCGGGCAATGGCCGCAGTAGAACGTGACGATTTCGTGCACGACCCGGTCGCCAGGTTTCACGGTCGTCACGCCAGGTCCAATCTCCCGGACCACGCTGACGATTTCGTGTCCGACGACCACTTTCCTGGGCGAGGTCTTGACCCCCGTTTTATCTGCCTTCCAGCGGTGAATGTCGCTGCCGCAGATGCCGCAGTATTCGACCTCGCACAAGACATCGTTCGGCGCATAGGGATTGGCGCCCAGTACCGGCGCAGGAACCTGCTCCAGTTTCAGATCTCCATTCGGATAAGCAACGATTCCAGTCATCAGCATACGCGTCTCCCCGGGCGTTACGCCCTTTCCGCAGGCACCTGCCGGCTCTGAACAAACAGTGCTTGCGGCATCAACAGACAAATCGGTGTTGTTCCATTATAGCGTCTTTCCCTGCGGTCGAACAAGACGGTTGCCCTTGATAAACGGCAAGCGGTCATTCGCGAGCCCGTCATCGCATCTATGCTGGCCCTCATAAACCATGACAGCCCGTACAGAACGGCTGATCAAGGTTATTGTGTTCGCGTTTCCGGCATGCATGGGGGCTTGGCTATCGGACTCAGACCGACGCACAGAGTCCCTGCAACGACATGGTTCGCAGATCAGCGCGGTAATGCTCTAGGGGTCAGACAGGGTCAGTAGCGTTTCCCGTCTTTTTTGAGCTGCTCTTCCTTTGAAGACCCCAATGCCGCGCCAAGAGCTATGCCGGTGCCCGTACCGATGGCCCAATAAGCCGTATTGCCTGCCGACATCAGCGCCACACCCAGGCCACAGCCGATCGCGATGCCCATCGCCAGATAAGAACCGACAGAATACCCCTTTTCAACGAGTCCGTATTTCTCCCGGACATGCGCCGTGATGTTGCCGCAGATTACCTGGCAGGCTTTTCTTTTCGACGTGTCACCCGCCAGGTTGTCTTTCAGCGCCGCTATGGCCTCAGCGAGCATCGAAGATGATCTGATCATCTTCTCATCTTCGATGCCTTTGGCGACAAGCGTGTCGATCAGGCGTATGAGGACCGGATACGCCGTTTCTCAGCAGCCTTTTCGCCAATCTGAGCCGCGATGGCGATGCATGCATCCTTGTCAGACATGGCCGGGCCTCCTTGGTCTCCATGATCATAACAAGTCATTTGTGTAACGCTGCCGTGGGGATAAGTGTTGCCGTAAGAGCCAAGTGCCCCACCAGCAGTCAAAGCACCACTCGGAAACGGTCCTGTGGGGCGGCCTGATCGTGTCTTGACGCGTCATTATCATCGGCATCGTGTTACTCAATACGGACCATCGCATCAAGCAATAATCGCACCGTGTCAACCGTGTCAATCGATTGGATCCTCGCTGATTGCGTCAGTGTTGATCACCGTATAGGCCATGCTGATCAATAGTTGATGCGTCAACTAGTTTGTGTTATGATTCAGGTCATGTGCTTAGGAAGGCGGCTTAGGGAGGATAATGAAACGCGATATCAGGGATGTTTGGATTATCATGAAAGCCGTCTTGCGGTCCGCCCGGCAGATCGTCAACACCGAACTGGCAGCGCTGAACCTGACCGGGGCTGAAGGCGACATCCTCTTTCATTTGCTGTCAACAAACGGCGACCTCTCGCAGGAGAAGCTGGCCGATCGGCTCGATATCGGTAAAGCCGCTGTCTCCAGGACCGTTCACGCGCTTGAGCGAAAGGGCTATGTTCACCGTGAGCGGCTGGCCGATGACGCGCGCACCTATCGGGTTACCGTGACTGACGCGGCAAAAAAAGCGAGCAGTCGGATCGAACAGGCCTACAAAACGGTTTTTGAGGTCGCCCTGAACGGCATCAGCGAATCGGATTTCCAGCACCTGGTCACAGCGCTGGATCAGGTGCACGAGAATTTAAACGCGCGGATTGCAGGCAGATGATCGAATTTTTCAGGGGCTTAGGGATCATCAGCGGTTATTTCATCCTCTGCGCGACAGCCGCGTTGCTGCTGCGCCGCGTGATCCGCATGCCCACGGAAGTGTTTCGCAAGCTCTTGCACATCATTTTGCTGTGCTCTTTGTTTGTCTGGGTCTATGCCTTCCAGACCTGGTGGATCTCTTCCCTGGCAGCGCTTGCTTTCGTCGCCATCGTCTTTCCTCTGCTGTCGCTGGCGGAGAAGGCGGACGGCTATTCCAAGCTGCTTACGGAGCGAAAAAGCGGCGAAATCAAGCGCAGTCTGGTCTTGGTGTTCGTCATGTTTGCGGTACTGAACAGCGTATGCTGGGGCTGGCTGGGCCAAAGCTGGCTGGTGCTGGCGTGCGTCTGCGCCTGGGGATTCGGCGACGCGGCCGCCGCTTTGGTCGGTAAAAAGTACGGCAAGCGCTATCTTGAGGGCAAGCTGATTGAGGGACGTAAAAGCATCGAAGGCACCTTGGCCATGTTTGCCGTATCCTTCGTTGCGGTTCTCATCGTCGTGCTGATCAACGCGAACGTAACCTGGTATGCCGGCCTGGCCATAGCGGCCGTGACCGCGGCTGCCAGTGCCGTCGTCGAGCTCTATACCCGCCACGGTATGGATACGGTCACCTGTCCGTTTGCAGCCATGGCGGTGCTTTTGCCGCTGCTGTATCTATGGGGTGTGCCGCTATGACAAAAAAAACGGGGGAACGCACGCTCCTCGCCTCTGTCCTGCTCAGTTCGCCCGGGCCTGTTGTCGTCGGCATCGGTCTGTTTCTGGGTAAATCGTCGACCCAGCTGGCGGACTTCATTCGCCGGACGGCGGAGCTTGTCGCGATCGTTGTGTCCTGGGCCGTCTACCGGGTCACGCATAAGGGAGCGGCGGACGATGCGGACCGCAGACGACATCTCGAACACATGGCCAATATTTGCGTCGGCGCCGCCATGGGCTTGAGCGGCATCGCGATGCTCTATGTGGCGTTTCTACATCCTACCGCAGAAAAAGGCAATGTTATACCGGGCCTCGTCATCGCGGTTTTGGGGGTTGTGACCAACACCTGGTTTTGGAGCCGATACCGCCGGCTGAACAAGGAAACCCCCAACCCGATCCTCGCCATTCAAAGCCGCTTGTACCAGGCTAAGGCCTGGGTCGATGCTTGTGTCACCACTGCGCTTGCCATGGTCGCGATTGCCCCCGGCTCTCTGCTCGCTTATTATATGGACATCGCCGGATCGGCGGCTGTCGCGCTCTATTTGCTGATCAACGGCGCCATCATCCTGTTCGGCAAAAACCGCAGTCTTCCGATCGCCGCAGAAGGCACGGAAGCATCGTAGGCGATTGGAGTTTTGCGATGCCTATCAAGCCAGCCATGATCCATCCCGAACTGCGCAAGGCCGCGGCCCTGATCCGGTTTTTCTGGCCCAGCTTCACCGAACGGAAATACCGCCTGGCGAAAGTGGTCAATGAAAAGCTGAAGGGAAAATGCCGCAGCCCGCTAACCTATGAACAAAAAACCATCACCCGCCAGGATGGCAGCCTGCTCCGGCTCTGCATCTATTCGCCTCAGGACCCCAAGGCGGATGTGCCCGGTCTGCTGTGGCTGCATGGCGGCGGTTACGCACTGGGGACACCGGAGCAAGATGAGCTGTTCATCCGGCGTTTTATCCAGGCCAGCAACTGCGTGGTGGTCTCCCCCGACTACCGGCTTTCCATTGACGCGCCTTACCCGGCCGCCCTGGAAGACGGTTATGCCGCCTTGCTTTGGCTGAAAAAGCACGGGGCCGCATACGGGGTACGCACCGACCAGCTCATGGTCGGCGGCGATAGCGCCGGCGGCGGTCTGGCGGTTGCGCTGACCTTGTTTGCGCGGGATCAAAAAGAGGTGGCGATCGCCTTCCAGATGCCCCTGTATCCCATGCTGGACGACCGGATGGACACGCCGTCCGCCACGGATAATGACGGGCCGCTTTGGAACTCCAAATCTAACGCGACCAGTTGGCGGCTTTACTTGGGACCATTGTTCCAGACGGATCAGGTCCCCGTTTATGCCGCCCCGGCCAGGTGCCGGGACCTGACCGGTCTGCCCCCAGCCTGCTCGTATGTCGGCAGCATTGAACCTTTTCGCGATGAGGCAGTTGCCTATTTCGAACGGCTGCGCGCAACCGGCACCGATGTGCACATGCGCGTGTTCGACGGCTGCTTTCACGGCTTTGATATCGTCTGCGCCCAAACCGGCATCGCCCATGTCGCCAAGGATTTTCTCCTGAAGCATTTCCTTTACGCCACGGAACACTATTTTGCGGCCCAGCCGCCTGATACGGCGATGCAAAGCCATTCGTTCCATTAAAAAACGGCAACTAATTTGCGCCAGTTAGTTGCCGTTTTGTCATCTGGAGTGAGGATTGCTCAGCTTTTTGTCCAAATCGTGCCGTCTTTCTTCTTGAACTTGCCCATGCAGACCATGATGAAGTCGACCAGCCAGCCGATGCCCAAGCAACCGGCAGTAAGCAGCCAGACGATGCCCGTTCCGATTTTTCCAGTCATGAATCGATGTACACCAAGACCGCCCAGAAAGAATGTGATTAAGATAGCTGCCAGTTTATCCATCCAAACACCTCCACCAATATATTGGACATGCCCTAGCTATATAATATAACTATATTAAACGAATATCAATATGTTCATTAAAAATATTTTCTGTTTGCGCGGTGCCGTACCGATTGGAGAATAGATGCTTCCAAAGGGCTGATAAACAGATATAGCTTGCGATCATTCCGATCAGCCATCGATGCCATCCCAAATCGTCGTATTGATAAATTCAGATATCAATTTGGCATCTTCTCTGGCTTTCAAGGCTTTCCCATATGTCATAACATGAATCCGCTGAGCATCGTGTTTGACCAGGTTCATCTCATAAACGCGAAAATAATGGGTGGGCCCGTTATTGCTATTCGAGCTCTCCAATCGCGTTAAAAGCTGGATAGCGTGGACATCGTCAAAACGAGCCGCATGTTTAACATCTGTTTCATCCGGCATGTTCCGCTGCCGCCGACCCTTGTAAAACAACCTGGCGGATTTGTCGAAAACAACCGGTGAAGACGCCTGACCGAAAATCAATACCCCAACCAGGGAGAAAGCCAACCCGATGAGCAAAATGAACCAAGGCTTCGTACCGGGAACAAAGAAATACAATCCGAAAACCGACAAGCCTAGGAGAAAAAACACGACACCCATGATGAATCCTGCGATAGATGATTTGTAGGTGAGAAGATTGGCATCCCTCTGGACGAGGACGGAGGATGCGCCGCTCGTTTTGCCCGATCTCACCCCTTTCCATTCTGTCTGAAAAGCAACCGGATCGTTGAACTGGGCAGCATCGACTGGGAACAGGCTTGGAATGGCGGAATCGATCCGCTTGATGATGTCTTTCAGCATACGGACAGCCCCCCTTTATTTCAAATAGCCTGTTCTAATTATAACATATTTCAACACAGACAGAGCTTGTGTTTCTCGCAGAACAATGGCTGCCTCCTGGCATATCGTTGTGCGGCTGCTCGTGAACCTGGCCCAAACAAACCGCCATGTGACTGTCAATTAGGCAGGAAGATCATTCGTGTAACCGTTGCGGTCGCGGGAGATACGAAGTCAAGAGGGATTTCTGAAGCGCACTTGCGTGTGCGGACACAGCGGACGCATATTCTGAGCGGCTGGCCGTTTGCGATTATGGCTGCCTGCAGGGCCTTCTGCATGGATAAAACAGTTTTAAACAAAAGCCCGTTTTTTTGAACCGCCTGATCCCAGGCATGAGTCTGGCAACATCCCGTCAAGATGCGATGCTTTTCCCGCCAGCCGCCATGCAGCCCAAACAGGCTAACGGGCTTTGTTCTTTTCATAAAAACGGATCCCAGCCCGTATATCCGGATTCAGAACCAGCATGCGGAACAGACTGTTGCCTTTTTGGATGTTGTTTTTGTAGAACCGGATCTCCTTTTGCCTTGTTTGCGGCCTGATCGCAACCTCCAGGCCGTGCGACTCCCTTTGCTTTGTCCGGATGACCGTTCCATCTTGACTGTATATTCGCGATAAGCCATTCAGCTTGAAGCCTGCCCCTCGCATCAGCTTGCCGGTCATACCCAGCATAGCCGGCATCTGGCCGGTGCTGTTGACATAGACGACGGGAACACCGAAGGCGTCCAGGTAAGCCTGGCAGAGCGCATCATTCAAGTGCTGTTCCACCCCCGGCTTTTGGGAATCGGCCGGCGAACCGTGCGGAAAAAGAATCAAGGACAAGGCTTCATGCTGGATCGTATCGTAAAGGTGCTTTCTGCGCGCGTCATAACAAATGCCAACCGCGACCAGACCAAACGGCGTCCGAATTAGATGACCGAAATCGCCTCGTTTGAAAACATAGGACTCGCCTTCGCATTTACGCACGATACCCCAGACACGGTTCTGGTCCGCCAGCAAATAGGCGTTGTAATAGTCCTGCCCGTCTGTGTCCACGAATCCGATGCCGATCGTTGTCTGATACTTATCGGCCATCGCCATCGTCCAGGACGCGGTTTCTTTCCCGTCGCAATCTGCATGCTGCCAGATCGACATATCGCCCGCGTAACCGCAGATCGCCAACTCCGGCAGGACAACCAGGTCCGGCCTGTCCAATTGCGCAATCATTTGCTCGATAACCTGCTTTCGAGCCGCGATACCGACCACGTCATTATCCAGTTCCAAGACAAATATCCGCATCGATCACGCGCTCCTCAAAACGAGATCGTGTTTATCGATTCAGCCGTGTGATGCTTGCTTGCAGCACGGTGGCAAAGCCAACCCACAGCAGGTAAGGGATGTTCACCCACGCTATCCAGGGCGCAATCGGATAGATACGCACCAAAGCCCAAATCAAGGTGAGCAGCACCAGCACGATATCCACCAGCGCGAGCACGTTGTTTCTCAGTTTAAACTGAACCGGTGTGAAAGCGGCGTTGAACACCAGATTCAACACGAACGGCAGCAGCACCAGCCAGGTTACCTGTGCTGTCGCAAACAGGTAGACGGCCGCGCCATACGTGACCGCGATGCCAATGTAAAGAATGGTCCATACGGGGCCAAAAGCCCTTGCGGGCGGTGCCCAGGCAGGTTTTGCCAATTGCGCATACCATTGATTCATCGTCTTACCCTCCAGCTCATTCACATTTCCCTGCTGTATTTCGTGACAAAAAAGACATTGGCAAAAATAAAAAACAAATAGACCGCCACCAGTGTCATGGTTACATAGATCTCAACTTGCATAAGTGCAAATGCGAGGACCACTGCAGCATAGACGAATATCATCAGATCATAGACACGCGCCTTGGATTTGTTGCTGATTACCTGGTTACGCTCGTCTTTCTGTTCTCTTTCAAATTGTCTTGCGGCTTGTGGATTTTTTAACATGGCTTTGTTTTTTAGCGCTGTTCCGATATTGCCGCCAAAGATGCCTGAACCTAATCCCACACAGATATACGGAAGGGTTATCATGATGCCTTCTGCATCCTTCGCTGTTTTGATAAGCACCAAACCAGCAAGAAAAACAATCAAACCCATTGCCGCCAGAAAAAAATGCCGGCCAACCTTATACTGTTTCATCCTTCTGCTCCTCCTCGTAAATGAAAACGTCTTCGATGCTCAAAGCGAAATAGCGGGCTATTTTGAAAGCCAGGATGATTGAAGGATTATACCGCCCGTTTTCCAGTGAACCGATGGTTTGTCTGGACACATCAAGCGCGAAGGCGAGTTCCTCTTGCTTGATGCCTTTTGCTTTACGGATTTCCTCTAACCTGTTTTTCAATATCAGCCTCCATCAATGGAAAGGTTGCTTTACATTTTACAGTATATTCTCTTGCGGAAAAATGTCAAGCTCACTTTCCGTACTGGCTGGCTTCTCGTAACTTTTCACTATCAAGTCGGTCATGGAAATTGGCAGATGCGCATCATGCATCACATCGATTGCACCCACAGCATCAGCATGAGCCCCTCATCCATGCCCTGCTAACAGGCAGGTCATTTTGACGTGAATAGCGTGGATAACGATGCGCCGCGCTGCTTGAGCCGCCCATTCGACCCGGCCGGTTTTGCCAATTGCGCAGGCTATTGATGCATCGTCCTCTCCTTTATCTTAAGCACGACCATGTGTACAGCAGGTTTATCAAAAGCTTATACCTGCGGCGGTTTTCCCGATCGACTCAGCCAGCCTTCCAGGATGGCGCCATACACAATCCCCGCCACAAAACTGATATGATCGACATATCCTGTCGCACTGTAGTAGGCAAAAGAGACCAGAAGCCCCAGAACAGCCCCTCGAGCGATGGCCTTGCTGCGGCTGGTATCTTGCCAGGGAGCGCCGACGGCCAGACCGATGATCACCCGGTTGTACCACAGCGAGAAGACAACGGCCGGCGAAGCGGTGAACCCGGTGCGGACATAGGCGCCCGCCACGCAGACCAGCCCAAGCAGCGCCCCGCCAATAAGGGCCGATATTAATCGTTTTTTCATCCCCGCTCCTTCCCGTTTGCCGAAAATGGATGGCTCAAGCGCGATCCTGCTTGCTTATGGCTCATCAACAAGTGCAAGCATATCACGGGTGAATGCACGTGTTTTGCGTTCAATGATCTCCATCAGCTCTTCAGCATGATCAAAATCTGGCTGTTCGACGATTTTCTGCTCCATGATCGAATCAACCCCCGGCTCGGCCTGGGACAGCTTGTAGCCACCGGTATTCTTGTGCCGCAGCCGTTCGATGGTTTCGGCCTGTACTTTTCTGTTGCCGCCGCCCAGCCATACCTCGAACCTGTTTTCTGCATGCAGATATACGACAGCGATTTTGAGGTTTCTTTGCTTGAGTCGCGGCGGCGTAAGCGCGAAGTAGGTCATGTCCATATAGCCCAAATACAATCCGCTGGCTGCATCGTCCGGATGTTTGTTTACCATGACCAATCTTAGTCCGGACATGAATGCCATGATCCCCCGATAGGCGTTTTGGATCTGTCCTTTTTTGAGCTGCGCCGTATACTCGCGCACATCAGCGTTACGTGACATCATCGCCTGGCTCCTTTCGTCGGTAATTCCGCCGTCCGGCGCCTGGCGTCCGGTTTGCTAGAACGTCTTCCATCAGCAAGCGGATCTCCTCTTCCGAATTCAATAACCGGGCCGGCTCTTCGACCGGCCGCACCTGACCGGTTGCCAGATCAAGATGCACGGCGCCGAAGCGGGCCGGTTTACCGGATTTGCTGAGGACTTCGGCATAGGCGTCGTCCGCGTTGTAATGCCAGAATTCCCAGGGATAAGTCGAAAATCCATGACGGGCCATCAGGGCCGTGATCTGGCGGCGCATCTCCCGGGCTGGTGCCGAGACAAACGGCGAGTCCATGGGAGTCCGTTCGGACATCTCGAGATAGGGGCCGCCGCGATCGACCTCCTCGCCGGAATCTTGTTGCAGAACCGAGATATCCATCGCGCTGCCCGACATGTGCGTGCCGACCTTGGGGGCATTCGCCACGAGCGCCGCCAGCCTTTGGAACAGCAAATCCGCCGGCGGCACATCCAGGCCGCATTCCCAGCGCACCTTGTCCAGCACCGTCTGAAAGATCTGCCTCTGCTGACTGAGGCCGCGCTGCATCGCCATCGTCCGGTAGCCATCTTCCACTTTTATCATCCAGCCGCGCCCATTCATCTCGCGTGCGGCCGACAAAAACCGGGGCACCAGGCCTTGCCGCAGGTAAAACAGGCGCGGCAGCCCCTCGATATGCGGCTTGTTTGAAAAGGCGACCTCGACGCCGGCGGCCTGTACCGCAGGGATCAACGGCACCATCGGTTCGCCGCATTCGGCAACCGGGTAGGCCCGGATCTGGCGCATGAAGGCGTCGGCCTCATCCATCTTCAAGGCCCAGTATGCGCGCCGGCCCTCTGCAGCCATCTCTCGGGATTGCCTGGAAATTCGATCCGGTTTATCGATCATGTTGTCTACCTGCTTGACTGGCCTATGTTGCCGCTATGCTTGCTGCGGTCACGCTTCGGTCCTGTTTCCATGCTATGGGTCGCTTACTCGATTGTCAAGGCGGTTAACGGTTCTTTTGTGTTTTAAGATCGCCTATAATGGAAGAGGCAGCAGCAAGCGATGGCATGATTCTGCAAGCGAGGCTGAATATGGAAAATAAGGTGCTTCCCCTTGGCCTGGACGATACCGCATCATCCAAACCGGTTCACGGCTTCCGGATTCTGCGCGATGTCAAGGTCCCGATGCGCGACGGGGTCCGGCTTTCCGCCAACATTTTTCTGCCGGACACGGAGGGTCGCTTCCCGACGATCTTCGAACGGATGCCTTACGGCGCGAGCGGCCGCGATCCCGGCGAGTTCTATGCCCGCCGCGGTTATGCTTTCGTCATCCAGGATTGCCGCGGCCGGCACGACTCGGAAGGCGAATTCTACCCGTTCCGCGACGATACGCCGGACGGGCTGGACAGCCTCGACTGGATCTGCGCCCAATCCTGGAGCAACAGCCGTATCGGTATGTTCGGGCCGTCCTACCTGGGCGCCGTGCAATGGGCGCTGGCCGCGGAGCACCATCCGGCCCTGCAGGCCATTGTCCCCAATGTCATTCCGATCGATTTCTGGAAGAGCGGTTATTGGCGACAGGGTGCTTTCAGCCTGGCGCTCAATGCCTTGTGGACGTGCCTTGAAATTACCAGCCGCACCAGCGACCTCGGCCTGATCCCGGCTTATGACCTGAACCGGTTTTTTCGTCACCTGCCCCTGAGCACCCTCGACCAGTATGCTGGCCGGCCTTGCACCTTCTGGCAGGACTTTCTCAACCATGCAGCCTACGACGACTACTGGAAAAAGATGAGCGTGGTCAAGGGCCGCTTCGACCAGGTCGGTGTTCCGGCGTTCATCATGGACGGCTGGTACGATTACTACCCCGGCGAGGCCTTCGACGCCTTCAACGCCCTGAAGACGCAATCCGGCGGCGATGTGGCCGCGCGGTCGCGGGTCATCATCGGCCCCTGGAGCCACTTGATCAGCCTGGCGAGGCAACTTGGCGAGGTGGATTTCGGCGAACAGTCGCATCTGGATATCAACCAGTTGGCTTTGCGCTGGTTCGACCGTTTGCTCAAGGATCAGGACACCGGCATTCTGGACGAACCGCCAGTCACCTTGTTCGTTATGGGCCGCAATACTTGGCGGCATGAGCAGGAATGGCCGCTGGCCCGCACCTGCTATACCGATTATTACCTGCACAGCAGCGGCAATGCCGGTACAAATTCAGATGACGGCAGGCTCAGCACCGTCCCGCCAGGCCATGAAAGGCAGGACCATTTCGTGTACGATCCCGACGACCCGGTGCCGACGGTCGGCGGCAACCATTCGATCTGCTGGTCCGACGCTTTCCCTGTCATCCAGCCTGGCCCGTTCGATCAGCGGCAGGTGCAAAGCCGGTCGGACGTACTGACCTATACGACGGCCCGCCTGGAGGCCGACACAGAACTGACCGGGCCGATTGTCCTGCACCTGTATGCGGCCACCGACGCGTCGGACACCGATTGGACCGCGAAAATTACCGATGTCTATCCCGACGGGCGGGCAATCAACATCACCGAGGGCAATATCCGCGCCCGTTTTCGCAAATCGATCTACGACGCGCCGGAACTGCTGGCAAGCGGCAGAATCTATGCCTACACGATCGAGCTGCTGCCGACCAGTAACGTCTTTTTGCAGGGGCACCGGATTCGGCTGGAGATCTCCAGCAGCAATTTCCCTTTGTGGGACCGCAACCCGAACACCGGCCATGCACAGGGGCAAGATGCCGAACTGCGCATCGCGCGGCAAACCATTTGCCACAGCGCCGATACCCCATCGCGGCTGACATTGCCGGTTATCCCATATTTATGATGGCACACCGGTTTCGCATGGCCATTGGATCGTCTCGTTTTAGCCATTTCCCTGGTTTGTGTTGTCTTTCAGCTGGCTGATTCTTTGCACATCCACATAATGCGTGGCATAAGCGGCTTCGATCGCTTCTGCTCCGGACTTGCTGAAGCGCAACTTGTTCTTCCGATCTTTGCCATATGGATGGTAATCCGTCCATGAAGGCTTGAGCGCGTCTCTCGCGGCACAAGCGCGGATTTCGCTCATCATCGCGGAGAGTTGGTCCAAATTGGCGCGGCATACCTTTTCCAGGAAGGGAACCCGGCCCAGGCGCCATGCCTCGAAGTCCTTTTTCTCCAGAACGCCAAGGTCCATCAGCACATCCACCGGGGCGACAAAGCCTTTTTGCTGGATATTCTGGTTCATGATATGGTGGATGGTTCCTGTCAGGTTCTTCATAGCCCACGCGTCAAGCCATTTTACTGAGGTGGTCTTCACATCTCAGGTTGACACCGGCATCGCCGGTATTCTGCCAAAAACTGCTGTCACCTGCACGCATTCCGATCACCACGTTTGTTGCGATTATTCTCAACCGATTATAGCATCGTTCGCTTGTTCTGAACAGGATCCGCCACGGGGCGGCACCGCGCCGTTTTATCTCTGTCAACGTGTGTGTTGAAAACGTCAGCAAGCAATGAGGGTCCGGCAGCCATGGCTTCAAAAATTCGCCTGGAAAACAACACTGGCTGGACACGTGCGCATGGCATGTCGGTTCGGATAACAGGATCCAGCCTGACTGCAATCGCAGAGCTGTCCATTGATCTGGATGGCTCCGTTCATGTTGTCAGACCGACAGCCTGCGCACAGATCGAATCCTCAGGGGTCGGCCGGTTCGTTGTCGGCCGCCATCTGGCTGCGGATCAGCCTGAGTTTGGCCTGTGTCAGGGTGTAGTTCCGGTAGGCCAGCCGGGCCATCTGGAAGCTGAACAAGCCGCCGACAGACAGCAGGAGGCCCAATGTCAGCACGGTGGCCCTGGTCTGTTCAGCCAGGCTGGCATCGAAGCCAATGAGGTCCAAAAGGACGCCCAGAACCAGGATCGCGGCGGACTGGGCAATTTTGTAAACCAATGTCATCGACCCGTAGAAAACGCCTTCTGAGCGAATCCCGGTCTCTGCTTCTTCCAGGTCGATCGTATCGGCGACCATCGATGCCGGGATGGACGACAGGCCGCCGATGCCAAAACCGGTCAGGATCGAAAAGGGCAGCATGGCTAACGCGTTACTGCCGATCGATGACCTGAAAAAAATCAGCAGCGACAGCAACACACAGCCGGCCGACGCCAGGCCGATGCCCAGGATGACCGCCGGCCGCTTGTCGATACGGCGGGTGATGACGACCCAGGCCGGCTGCGAGAGGATGCTGACGACGAACAGAGACCCAAAGATGACGGCGATCGCGCGGTTGTTCATGCCGAAGGTGTAGGTGAAGACATGGAGTCCGAGGGTGCTGGCAAAAGCGGTGGCGATATTCGTAAACAGGTAGCCGACGACCACGCAGCGGAACGGCTTGTTGTTCAGGGCGTCTCTGAAGCGACCGGTCAGGCTGCGCGCGCCCGGCAGGCTCGTTGGGGCTGAACCGTTTTCCTGCGGCAGGACACGGATGTATTTTCGGGTTGCCAGAACCGTGATCGCACTGCACAGAAAAACCAGGATGGAAGCGGCGATCCCGATTTCCCGGTATGCGGCCGGATTGAGCTGCCCCTGCGGATAGAGCGCGGTTCCCTCAAAAAAGAACGCCATGCCGCCGACCGTCGCCAGCAAAAAACCGGACAGGAAGAAGATCGTGCGGATGCCCTGGATAAGGGTCCGCTCGTGATAATCGACAGACAGCTCCGCGCCCAACGCGATGTATGGTGTTGAACAGATTGTTGTGAAGGTTTTTAGCAGGATGATGACGGCAAACAGCCAGATGAATTTGATGATCAGGTTCAACTCCGGGTGTATCGTCCAGAGCAGCAGGTTGACCGCCGCGGAGCCCAGCCCACCGATCAGGATGTACGGGTGACGCCGGCCGCAATGGCGGGTTTTCGTCCGGTCGGACAGGTAGCCCATGAACGGGTCCGTCACGCCGTCCCAGATCACGCTGATGCCGACGAGCAAACCGACCAGGCTGCCCGGGATCATCAAGATCGAGGTCGCATAAAAGACCAGGTAGGCCGCAACAACCTGATAGATCACGCCAATGCCAAGTCGTTGACGCCGTAACCGATTTTATCCAGCAACGGAATGTTCTGCAGTTGTTTTTGTTTGTCTGTTGATGATCACACCGTCTCCCCAATGCTCTTGTACGCGCGAACGGGCGCAATGCAACCGATCGCCTTGGCTCGCCAGATCCGTCAATCGCTCTGGTTGCGGCAGATCCTGCCACACAAGCGATGCCGATACGCAATGCCCCGGGACTTCTATCGCGCCCATGTCTGGACGCATGCCCCGCAATCATGATTATTATAGCGCAGAACAGGCCCGCGATTTGCGCTCATCTTGAATGTGATGGCAGGTCGCGCACATGTTGCCATGCGATGGGGGCATGATCATCGCCAAGCTAATGAAGCGTGCTAAAATATGGTTATGCTCAGATCCTTGGCGGGAAACTAAAGGGGGAATGGAACATGACGAAAAGAAAAGTACTTATTACCGGCGCCTGTGGCGTCATCGCCGCGAAAATCATCCCAGGACTCCAAGAACGTTATGCTCTTCACATGACGGACATCACCCAAACGAATCGTGACGGCATCACACTGAACGCCATTCAGACTGCGGACCTGCTGGACACCCAGCGGGACGCGTATCGTCACGTGTTCAGAAACATAGATACCGTGATCCATTCTGCGTTCGTTCACAGCAAACCAGGCGAAGAGCCCTTTTTTGCGGAATTGGCCAATGTCAAGATGGCTTACAATGTCTATCAGACCTGCGTCGAGGAAAACGTGCGCCGGGTTGTCGTGATCAGCTCGAATCATGCCGCCGATTATTACGAAAACCTGATTCACAAGGGCCTGATGCTGAGCGTGACCTCTGCCATGCCGCCATTCTCGGACAACTACTATGGCTGGGCCAAAATCGCATACGAAGCGCTGGGGTTTGTTTTTGCCACCGGCAACATGAACAACCAGAAGAAATTGCCCAATGTCCAGATCCGGATCGGCGGGCCGCGTGAAACGGATATCGAATCCTGTCAGATCGGCGACATGGTGAAAATGCACCGGGCCCTGGGCGCTTACCTGAGCCTCAGAGACCAACTCCAGCTGATTGAAAAAAGCATTGAGGCAGCTTCGATAGACGATGAAAACGGCATCCCTTTTCAGATCTTTTATGGCGTCAGCAACAACAGCCACAATTTCTGGGATATCGGCAACGCCCGAAAGCTGATCGGCTATGAGCCGCAGGACAACAGCAGCATCCGGTTTGCCAGGCAGGTCGCACGCATCACGCAAGCGATCTAAGCCAATCCAACAACTGTCTGTTTCGCACGAGCAGCCTGAGATTGCCATACGTTCGCCACGATATCTGGTAAGATAGAGATGCGAAACCAGCATTCCCCATACGGAGGATGGCACATGGTAGAGATCGTCGAAGTGAAGAACCGGCGCGACCTGAAGCGCTTCATCGCGTTTCCCCATCAGCTGTACCGCGGCCATCCGTATTGGGTGCCGCCTCTGACCTTCGATGAACGGAATACGCTCAGCCGCGCTAAAAATCCCGCTTTCGCCTTTTGCCGGGCTCGTTACTGGCTGGCCTTGAAAGACGGCCAGGTCGCCGGCCGCATCGCCGGTATCATCAACAACCGCTCAATCCGGGAGAGCGGCAAGAAGTACGCGCGTTTCGGCTGGATTGATTTTATCGATGACGATGCCGTATCGGCCGCGCTGCTGGGGACGGTCGAGGCATGGGCCCGGGAAAACAAGCTCGACGCGGTGCACGGTCCGCTCGGTTTTTGCGACCTGGACAAGGAAGGGATGCTGATCGACGGCTATGACGAGCTCAGCATGTTTATCACGCTGTACAATTACCCCTATTATCCGCAGCACCTGGAGCGGCTGGGCTATGGCAAGGCAACCGACTGGCTGGAATACGAGATCAAGGTTCCGGAAAAGATCCCCGATCGCCTCGAGAAACTCAACACGCTGATCGAAAAGCGCCTGCAGGTCACGGTCGTCCGTTCCCGTAAGAAAAAGGTTTTCATGCCGTACGCACCGGCCATCTTTGCCCTGCTTAACGATGCGTATCAGGACCTGTATGGTTTTGTCGCCCTGTCCGACGAACAGGTTCAGTGGTACATCCGGCAATACTTCGGCGTAATCAATCCCGACTACCTTCGCGTCGTGCTCGATCCGGCAGGTGAGCTGATCGCCTTCGGCATCGCCATCCCCTCCCTGGCCAAAGCGTCACAAAAGGCAAAAGGCCGCCTGTTCCCGTTCGGATTCGCTTATATCCTGCGGGCCATGCGGAAAAATGACCGTCTCGAGTTGCTGCTCATTGCGGTGCGCAAGGACTACCAGGGCAAGGGGATCAACGTCTTGCTGCTCAACGACATCAACAAGGCTGCCATCGCGAACGGCCTAAGCTATGCCGAAACTGGCCCCGAACTCGAGACAAACAAAGATGTGCAAAGCCTCTGGAAGTATTACGAAACCCGGCAGCATAAACGACGCCGCTGCTATATCCGGCTGTTAAACACGTGATGCGAGGCAACAATCTAGCAGGCAGGATATCAAGCGGGTCACGGCGCGGCGTCCGGCACTCCGGATCATGGCCTGCTCAGCCCGTTGATTCAGATCGTGGATTTAGCTATAAGAACGCGAAACGTAAAAAAATACGATGAGCGAGTAAACATGGCGGGCAACAGGGTCATCTGCTCGCAAAACAATATCGATTACATAACGATTCGCAAAGCGATGGTCCAAGGCGCACGCACCCAGGCTGAGGTTGCAAAACGTGCGGGGGTCTGCACGGTATGCGCAGGCTGCCGAGCAAAACTAGATCAAATCCTGAGTTCGGTTTGCGGCTGCAGAAAAATTCCGTTAAAGGCCGTGGTCAACGCAGTTCAGATGGGTGCCGACACCGTAGGAAAAGTTGGCGCGTTGACGGGTGCCGGTACGGGTGTTGATGAAGTCAGCGGGGAAGCATGCGGCAAATGCAAAGGTCTGATCCAGAACATCATCGACTTAGGCCGATAACCTGACGCAGCACAGCGTCAAAACCTACTGGGCCGCATATGCGGTTTGGATAACGGCAAAATCCAATTGAAGAAGCACAGAGATAGAGCATCAGCAACGGAGGCAAGGCGCGCATTTTTCTTGTGTTCCTGTCGCATAGGGTTGACGCGGCAGCATGCATTTCGGATATCCGGATTCCATCGGGCAGTAACCCACCGCAGCGACCCGCATCGATGGCATGAAACCTCTGGCGGGCTGGCCGGATCATCCTCAAACGGACGGTCTGCTACATGCTCGCGGCATCGCCATACTGGAGCATCCAGTTGAAGCCATATTGATCGGTAAAATCGCGATATAGTCCGAAAAACATGGCTGACAGCGGGGTGGTCACCTTGCCGCTCTCCGACAGCTTGGCGAAGAGCGTGTCAATTTCGTCTCTGCTTTTGCAGACAAGGCAAATAGTCAGGGCATTTCCCTGGCTGTATGTATCCTGGTCGGCCAGATCTGATCCCATGAGCATGACTTTGTCACTGGTCGGGACCGAATGCATGATTTTTTCCAACATGGCGGACGGCATCGAGTCCCGGACAGCCGGTGTTTCACCGACCGTCATCAGGTGCAATCTCCCGCCCAGACAGCTCTGATAGAATGTCATCGCCTCCCGGCAATTGCCCCGAAATTTCAGGTACGCATTCAACTCGGCCATATTCGCACCTCCCCGGCAGCCTGAATCAAGCTATTTTTGCAGATAGGCTGTCAGTTTATCAAAGCTTTCATTTCAGCCTTGCTTCATGCCCGCAAGATCCTGATCGGATATCGTTGAAACATCCTCATACATCAATGTAAATTTTGTTTTGCCGTCACCTTCTTCAAACTGGATGAGCATCACACTTTCCAGCGGAAAATCCGGGCTCATGCCATAAGATGCCGCGCTGACGATATTGCCGTTTACATCGGCAACGAATCGGTCAGGACGAGTTTCTTCAGCGCAACCACCTCCCGGATGGTGCCGGTGCTCCAGAAGTCTTTGCCTTCCGGTGACCGCATGCAATACAAGTACTGGCCGCCCGGCCGCAAATCGATCCGGATAAACGGCGCCGTAAAGGCTTGGGGACCCCACCAAGCCTTGATGTCTGCCGGTTCTGTCCATGCCCGCCAGACCCGGTCAAGGCTGGCGTCCAGGACGCGGCTCAGGACAAGTTTCTTCTTGTCCTGTCTGGGTATCTCCATCCCAATCATCCAGTTGTTGCC
>LSQX01309802.1_pt1 | contig 54324 bp, 49 predicted proteins | sample 654561 | NCBI WGS metagenome assembly LSQX01 (sample SAMN04489861, study PRJNA283612) | anaerobic digester metagenome | isolation source: 4 biogas reactors fed with cattle manure at either 37C or 55C with and... | place: Denmark: Kongens Lyngby | collected 2014 | reverse complement strand
TGCAGATGGTTGATCTTGGCCTGGCCGGCGAAGCTCAGCAGTTATTCCAGAAACAACTGCCCCCTGACTGCACCTGCCTTCAGGCAATCGGTTATAAAGAATGGTTTGCTTTTTTCCAGGGTGAAACCACCCAGGCAGAAACCATAGAAAGCATCCAGAGAGCCAGCAGGCGATATGCCAAGCGGCAGTTAACCTGGTTTCGAAAAATGGATGGCTTGATTTGGCTGGAAGATAAAGATGTCCATACAACCTGTCATGATATACAAACCGATCTGGCGCGATCCGGTCTGCTGAAAAACTAGCGAGTCTTTGTTGTCACTGCATCAATCGTCGAATAGCCTGGCTTTTCGCTTGTAGCCCATAGCTTTTTTCCTCGCATCCTCTAGACTGGGTCTATCATCAATTGAGATCGAGTAAGGAGGCGTAGCAAACCATGAACAGCCAGTTGCGAACGGAGCGCCATCAGGGAAAAGACATGAGAATCCAGGACGCGTTCCTCAACCACTGCCGCCGGGACAAAATCCTGGTGTCAATGGAGCTTTTTGACAGCAACAGCAAAAAAGGCCAGATCGTCGGTTTCGACAATCAGGCCATTATCCTGGACGATGGTGTCAGTCAGCATCTGATCTACAAGAATGCTGTCATTGCCATCATTCCTCAGGTATCGGTCAATTTTATCTTCAAGGATTCCATACGTTCGCAGCCATCAAAAGCCTACCCGGAATACACCGCAGACTTTACCTAAAACCTGGCATTCCGGCGTATCAAAAGGAATAGGGCTGTAGGCCGGGTTCTCTGGCATCAATACGATTTTACCCTCAACATTGGCTAAAGTCTTAACCGTGGCTTCATCGCCAACCAGAGCGACAATAATGTCGCCCGGCCGGGCCGTATTCTGGCGGCGAACGATGACATAATCGTTGTTCAGGATCGCGGCACCGGTCATGCTGTCACCCCTGACCCGCAGAGCGAAGACATCGCCTTCTGTCGAAAAAAAATCGGCCGGGAAGGGCAGGGAACGTTCGATGTTTTCCTCAGCGAGGATAGGGACACCGGCTGTCACCTGGCCGACCACCGGCAGGTATACCGGCCGGTCCTCCTGTTGCTCCGGCAAGGTGATTGCCCGCCTCTTGCCTGAGGAATAGGCGATGCGGCCGGTTTCCTGAAGCCTCTTGAGATGCCCGTGGATGGTGGATGTCGAACGAACACCAACTCCGGCACAGATGTCACGGACAGCGGGGGGATAACCATTTTCCTGTATGTAGGAGCGTATAAAGTCATAAACCATATTGACGGTCTCGTCGACATTGGCTTTGGTAAAGCGATAGGTGGACATGACAGCACCTCCGGGTGGTTGTTCTTCTTGTTAAAAGTGAAGAAGGTCGCTGAATAAGGGTCTGATCAGCTGTTTCCTGACTATAAGAAAGTTTAACAAATCTATATGCACTTGTCAAACTTTTGTTCGGTGACAAGAAAAAACTAGGTGAAATAATTGGTCATTTACGCTATAATCACTCATGATGAGCTTCAATGAAAGGACTTTTGCAGTGAGTGATCAGATCAGTCAGATCAGCAGGTACGCCAGTCAGCTGAGCCGGAAGATCAAGTCGGGCCTGACGGGTTTGTGGATACAGGTCCGTGATTTTGCGGCGTCTGTCTCCGGCAACAAGCAATCCATGTCCGGTATTGCGGCAGAGCGCGCTCAAAGCAAGCCTGCCGATCAGGCAACGATGCCCGTGCAACAGGACACTTTCGACCAGATGTCCCGGATTATCGAACAGCAAAAACAAAAAAAATACATAAAGCCAATCCGGCGTCTCAGCAGGCAGCGTGTCTACAGGCTGCAGGGTTATACAACCGTCACCAAGATTAATGCCCGCAGGAAATCGGAGAAGCGCCAGAGAGTTTTGCGCCAGCTATTACTGATCCTGGTGATCATCCTGGTGATCATCCTGTTGTTCAGGCTTTACAATCCGATTCAGGACATCAGTGAGTGGTACCGTATCATCGGGATCAGGGACATGAATGAACTGACCGGCATCACGCCGACCGTGTCACCATCACCTTAAAACAGCTTTGCAACCAAACAGGCCAGGCATAAAAACGTATTATTTTTCTAAAAGAAGAAGAAGGCGTTTCTTAGTGCGTTATCCAACTAGACAAAATAATAATTTTGTCTAGTTGGGAGGAGGTAAAATGCAAAAATCTGACTTTTCAGCCTCTTCTGCAGTAAATCAGCCTCTTCTCAGGATCTCCCGTAATCAGGCGTCGTCTCTTTCTGCTTGTGGCTGGCTGTTCTGCAAGTCAAGCGTCATCAACAGCAAGTCCAGACATTGTCCATATTTGAAACCGACACGTCTGAGCAAACCGCTCTTAACAAATCCATGGCGTTCATGAAAACGGACGCTGCTGGTGTTGTCTGCGTTTATCGCCGCTACAAGGGTTTTCAAACCATGTTCGGCTGCCTGTTTGATCAGCTGTTCCATCAGGCGGTTGCCAATGCCCAGGCCCTTGTAGTCCGGCAAAACATACACTGAATCTTCTGCGCAGACCTGATAAGCTTCCGGAGCACGAAAATCAGACAGACAGCCATAAGCAACGATTTTCTCCTGGTCTGTGGCTACCCAGACTTTATGCACATCCCGCACCATATGCTGTGCCAGCCATTGCCTTGTTTCATTTTGATCCATGACCTTATAGCGCCAGTTACAGTTTGTCTCTAAAATATAGTAGGCCATGATGGCCTGTATCCCGGCGGCATCGTCGGCAACGGCCGGCCGGATAGGCAGGATGCTGTTTTTTGCCATTCGCCTTCTCCTTCGCGAACAAACGTTCCTTATATTCGTGTTCTGTTTTACCGTATGGCGTCAGGCCGTCTGTGTCCGCAGCATCTGGTTGACAGCACTAACCACGGCCCGCAACGATGAACGGCTGATGCTGCTGCTGACGCCTGCTCCGATATACAATCGTTCGCCGCCGTTCTGTATCTGCACATAGGTAATGGCTTTGGATGTTGAACCCCTTTCCAGGGCGTGTTCTTGGTAAAGCGTGATTTCAATACGGCTGTTCAGGTACTGCCGGAGCGCCTGGCAGAACGCGTCAAGCAGACCATTCCCCTGCCCTTCTACACGCACTTCCCTGCCGTCATGTTCGAGTGTCGCTTCAAACCGGTGCAACTGGTCGCTGATCATTTCCTCTTTGTAGGTAACCAGTTTTAAAGGCTGCATCAGATTGACATAGGTATCCTGAAACAGCTGATAGATTTCATCTGCTTTCAATTCACGCTGCTGACGGTCCGAACTTGCGGTGACAATCTGGCTGAAAGCCTGTTGAACCGGTTTGGGCAGCAAAAGGCCGTAGTTCTGTTCAAGGATATAGGCAATGCCGCCTTTTCCTGACTGGCTGTTGATCCTGATGATCGGCTCGTATGAACGGCCGACATCCAGAGGGTCAATCGGCAGATAAGGTACGCTCCAGGGCCCCTTTTTCTTGCGGAAAGCTGCCAGTCCTTTGTTGATGGCATCCTGATGCGATCCGGAAAAAGCCGTATAGACGAGTTTACCCGCGTACGGATGGCGTGGCGGTACTTCCATGCGGGTTGTTTCTTCATAGATTTCAATCAGGCTGTTGATATCCGTCAAATCCAGCTCCGGATCAACACCTTGGGAAAACAGGTTTAAAGCCAGGGCGACCAGGTCTGCGTTGCCGGTGCGTTCACCATTGCCGAACAAGGTGCCTTCAACACGTTCAGCGCCTGCCAGCAGACCGAGTTCAGTCGCCGCAACGGCAGTTCCTCGATCATTGTGGGTGTGCAGGCTGACCATGATTGACGGCCGATGACGGGTGTTGCGGCAGAAATATTCGATCTGGTCAGCGTAGATGTTGGGCGTGGACATTTCCACTGTGGCCGGCAGATTGATGATCACTTTCCGCTCAGGCGTCGGTTGCCAGACATCACAGACCGCGTCACAGATCCGTACGGCAAAATCCATTTCCGTGCCGGTAAAGCTTTCCGGTGAGTACTCAAAAATAAACTCTGTGCCAAAGATATCCTGCTCGGACAGTGTTTTGATCTGGCGGGCCCCGCTAACCGCCAGGTCAACACACTGGTCCTGGTTCATGCTGAAGACCACGTCCCGCTGCAGCACTGAAGTCGAGTTGTAAAGGTGGATGACCGCTTTTTTGCATCCTTGTACAGCTGCGAAGGTCTGGCTGATGATGTGGGGACGAGACTGGGTCAGAACCTGGATCGCCACATCATCGGGGATCAGGTCATGCTCAATCAGATAGCGGGTAAAGGCATATTCTGTATCAGACGCTGCAGGAAAGCCGATTTCTATGGTTTTAAAGCCCATTTCAGTCAGTTTTTGGAAGAAACGCAGTTTCTGATCCAGGTTCATCGGCGTTTCAAGCGCCTGGTTACCGTCACGCAGATCAACACTACACCAGTGCGGCGCTTTTTCAAGACGGTTTCCCGGCCATTGCCGGTCGGTTAGACTGATGCCCTGATATGGCTGGTATTTCTCTTTGTTCTTCATGTTTCTTCCTCCTTCATGCTACATTGGCGCTTGCCTGGCGGGAAAATGCCGAACAGGCAAACAAAAAAACCTTTCGTCTCTGCTTTTTGCTGAGACGAAAGGCTGTTCCTTCCGCGGTACCACTCACATTCGTTTTCCTTCAGGAAAACGCACTCATCGGATACAGGCGCAAAGCCGATATCCTGTCTCTATAACGGGAGACTCCCGATACCGCTTACTGGTCTGACTTTCAGCAGTATACACTCCGGGGCGAGTTCGGTCCTCTTGATCGGTCACTTCACACCAGCCAGTGACTCTCTGAATGATCGCCAGAACGTACTGTTCCCCATCAGCGTGTTGTCTTTCAGTTGTTAAGGTTCAGACGTACATCGTCCTGATGAGCCTTACTTTAGCACAGCTCGATCGATAACGTCAAGGCCGTCACAGCCAGTGCGTCTGTTCACGCTGCGTTTCCTGATTGTTTTCTGCTATTCGAAGCAGCCAATGCCGCTTCACAACAAAACCGTTCAGTCTGGCAGGCTTCTGTTCAGGTCGTGCTGCGTGCCTTCAGTTCAGGTTCAACCAGTATCCGCTGACGGGTGCGCTGGGGGAAAGCGTCCATCTCCCGCAGCAAAGCCTGCAGCGCTTCCCTTCCCAGCTTGTCACGCGGCTGGGAAACCGTGCTCAGGCTCACCAGGGGAAGGCTGGCACAGCTGATATCATCAAACCCGATGATCGCCAGGTCTTCCGGGACCTGCAGCTGATGTTCTCGCATATACTGCAGGACACCCATGGCGATAATGTCATTGCCACAGAAAACCGCATCTGGTGGATGGGGCATCCGCAGCAGCGCCTCAATACGCTGATAACCGCTTTCCTGGCGGAACGGCCCATAACTGATCAGACGGGCATCCACAGACAAAGCATGTTCCTGCAAAGTTTTCTGGTAGGTCATCAGGCGGATCTGATTGGACGGGGACGTTTCAATCCCTCCAATATAGGCGATCCGCCGGTAACCGCGGGCAACCAGGTGATCAACGGCCAGGCGGCTGCCATAGGCATGGTCGACTTCAATATAGCTCAGGTCATCCGGCATAGCGTGCCAGAACAAGACAACCGGCAGGTTAAGGGCTTCCAACGCACCCGGGCGGATAAAGGCTGTCGGTTTGAGTATGATGCCATCGACACGCTGCTCAACCATAATGCGCAGTTTTTCCTGCTCTTTGACGGGATCCCAGCCAGTATTGCAGATCATCGTGGTGTATCCGGCCTCATCTGCGGCTTCATTGACCGACATGGTTATGTCTGCGAAAAAGGGATTGGAGACATCCGGCACCATCACAGCGATGATCTGTGATTTTTTCTTGACCAGGCTGCGGGCAATAGCATTCGGCTGATAGCCCATTTCGCGTGCCAGGTCAAAAATGCGCTGCCGCGTTTCTTCGTTGACATCCGGCCGGCCATTAAGCGCCCGGGAAACCGTAGCATAGGAAACTCCGGCGCGTTCAGCGATATCCTTGATGGTGATCATCGTCCGCCCTCACTTTTCTGCTGCGATCCTGCGCCTGCCGTGATTGATTGGATCCAGCTGGCTACATCATGCCAGACATCCTGGCAGTTCAGTTCATTCAGAACTTCATGTCGGCTGTCCGGATAACCTTTCAAGGTTACCGGGTGGCCGGCTGAGGCCAATGACCTGCTAAGCTGTTTTGGCCCTTTGCCATACTGGCCGACCGGATCTTGCCCACCGTAAAGCAGCAGGATCGGCAGGTGTGCGGTCAACTGCTGCTGCCAGTCCCTGCCGGTTACCTGCCTGAGCCAGGTAAACAGATCCAGGTAGCCTGAGGCAGTAAACGGAAAACCACATAGCGGATCAGCGATATAGGCTTCGACAACAGCCGGGTCACGGCTGAGCCAGTCCCAGGGCGTCCGGGCATGGTCAATGCGTTTCAAATTGCCGGCGGCTGTGATGCTGGCCAGTCGCAAAGCACGATGACGCGGGCCTCGCAGCAGAATCGTTCCTCTGGCCAGCAGCTGGCCTAGCAAGGCCGCCGGGTTTCTGCCTGAAGTGCCGCAATAGACAGCACCGGCCAGCGGGTGTGCCGGACGTGTGCTGTAGAGGCGGGCGATGAAAGACCCCATACTGTGGCCAAAAATTATATACGGTGGTTTTTTCTGTTTTGGCAACAGCTGACGCAGCCGGTTAAAGCAGAGATCGGCCGCCCGGGCGACATCCTCGAGAACCTTTTTGTGTCCGTCAGGATATGCGAAAAAACCAAGATTTTCCTGGCTGGCGGCTGAAGAACCGTGACCGGGCAGGTCAAAGATACACACAGCACAGCCCTGGACGGTCAACCAGGAGGCAAAGAGATGATAGCGTTCCATATGTTCAGCCATGCCATGTACGATCTGGACCAGGCATCGGACTGGCAAAACAGCAATATCCTTTTCGCCTGTGTCCTCACGGCAAGGCAGATAAAGCCGTCCCTGCAGTGTGCCTGTATCTGTAGCAGAGTTGAAAGTGAAGCGTTCGCTGACCACACGGATCGACATATCAAACCTCAGTTTCAGCGGGCTGTCAAGTATCCCTGGTGCGCCAGCAGTTCAGCGGTTAGAACAGCTCCGCCGGCAGCCCCGCGAATGGTGTTATGGGACAGGCAGGCCATTTTCCAATCCATTACATTGTCCTCGCGCAAACGGCCGATGGTGACAGCCATGCCCTGTCCGGCCATACTGTCCAGTTTAGGTTGAGGCCGGTTTTCGTCATGCATGTAAATCAGGAAGGGATCCGGCGCTGAAGGCAGTTTTGCCTGCTGGGGCAAACCTCGGTAGGCTGCCCAGCGCTCCAGAATTTCGGTGCGGTCTGGTTTGCGGGCAAAGCGCACAGAAACCGCTGCTGTATGGCCTTCCTGCACAGCAACCCGGTAGCATTGCGCGGAAATGACCGGTTGACTGGACGGGATAATCCCGCTGTTGCCGACGGTGCCCCAGACTTTAAGCGGTTCTTCTTCACTTTTTGCTTCTTCGCCGCCAATGTAGGGAATGAGGTTTTGCTCCATTTCCGGCCAGTCAGCAAAAGTCTTGCCAGCGCCAGATATTGCCTGGTAGGTCGCCACGATAATCTGCTGCGGTTCAAAGTCCAGCAAAGGGGTTAGAACCGGAACGTAGCTTTGAATGGAGCAGTTGGGCTTGACCACGATAAAGCCGCGGCGCGTGCCCAGACGGCTGCGCTGCAGATCAATCAGGGCAGCATGTTCAGGATTCACTTCAGGTATGATCATGGGTACATCAGGCGTCCAGCGATGAGCGGAGTTATTGGAGACAACCGGAGTTTCCAGGCGGGCGATACGCTCTTCCAGGATCCGAATCGACTTTTTATCCATATCAACTGCACAAAAAACAAAATCGACAGACTCAATCCAGTCCTCCAGTGCTTCGGTTGACAAGACAGTCAGACCAGACACTGATTCAGGAATATCCACTTCCATTTTCCATCGTCCGGACACAGCTTCCTGATAAGTCTTTCCAGCAGAACGCGCAGATGCGGCGACCGCACTGATCTGGAACCAGGGGTGCCGGGCTAATAAGGTCACAAAGCGCTGGCCGACATAACCGGTTGCGCCAATAATGCCTGCTTTTAAGGGTCTTCTCATGCTTTTTCCCACCTTCGCTGTCCGCACAGTGCGGACATTTGTTTATGTCTGGTGAATTCTAGCATAGATGATCTGTCAATGCAAGCGTCAGTCACTTTTTGCCAGATCAAACAGCATAAGGACATTATAACCGATCGCTGTGTTAAAATGAATGCAAAGGATACACTCGGCAAAGCGCTTTGGCTCAATCACAAACCAGCATTCAAATGGTTGAAGCCTTGTAGCCGGACTCAGGACTGGAGGCAGGCCATGCAGGACATACCCCTATTTCCGCAGCTGGAGCAGTTTCTCGGTTATTTTCAGGCGATCAAAGAGCGTTCACCGCTGACCATTCGCGAATATCGATATGATCTGGTGCTTTTTTTCCGTTTTATGCAGTTGCACCGCGGTCAGGCCAAAAAAGGCACAACCCTGCAGGAGATCGATATCAGCAGTATCGATGAAGCCTATCTGCGTGCTGTCCGCCTGACTGATTTCTATGCCTATCTGACCTGGCTAAGCCGTGAAAGACGTTGCGGACCGGCGACACGCGCCCGGAAAACAGCATCCCTGCGCGCATTTTTCCATTACTTAAAAAACAAGGCTTTTGTCCTTGAGGAAAATCCGGCGCTGGAGCTGGAATCCCCCAAACAACTGCGCCAATTGCCGCGCCACCTGTCCCTGGAGGAAAGCCGCCAGCTTCTGGAAACCGCGGCAGACACTGACGACCCCCGATCCAGCCGTGATGTCTGTATCCTGACCTTTTTCCTCAACTGCGGCCTGCGGCTGGCTGAACTATGCAGCATTGATCTTTCCGATATCCGTGGGGATACCCTGGTGGTCATGGGTAAAGGCGGCAAAGAACGTACCATCTACCTGAACGGGGCCTGCCTGGACGCACTCGATGACTGGCTGGCTGAACGTCCGCAAGCCGGCCTTGCAGATCCTGACGCTTTATTTGTCAGCAGGCTGCGCCAGAGAATAAGTCCTAAGACCGTTCAGTACCTGCTCAAGAAATACCTGTTGTCCGCCGGTCTGGACCCCCGCCGCTATTCAGTACACAAATTGCGCCATACCGCGGCCACCCTGATGTACCAGTATGGCCGGGTCGACATCAGGGCGCTGCAGCAGATTCTGGGGCATGCGTCCATCGCCACAACAGAGATCTACACCCATGTGGATAATGCCGCCCTGCATGATGCTGTCGATGCCAATCCACTTAACCAGGTACGGCCGGGGCGCCGGCGGCGGGCTGATTCCAGAACTTAAGGCGCAGCGTGCTGCAGCGTTAACATGCAAAACCACAGGGGACAGGCTTTAAACCTGACCCCTGTGGTCTTTATTGGCGCTACTTTACCAACATGCAGCGGTCGTTTTTCAGGTGCTGTCCGACAGGCGGCACAGCTTGCTCCACGTGTCAGACAGTCTGCACAACAGGAAAAGGACCGACAACTCTGCAGAAACGATGTGTTTTTTTACAGTTTTGTAAAAAAGGTCCTGTAGGCATTGAATGTGTGGTAGACATCGATTTTACTGGTGATCTCAAATGGCGCATGCATGGAAAGCACCGGTACGCCGCAGTCGATCACTTCCATACCCAGATTGGCCAGGTACACGGCAACCGTACCGCCGCCGCCGGCATCCACCTTGCCCAGCTCACCAGTCTGCCACGGAATACCTTCCGCGTCATAAACGCGGATGATGCGGCTGAAAAATTCGCCATTGGCATCACTGGTTCCGCTTTTGCCCCTTGCGCCGACATACTTGACCAGACACATGCCATGACCCAGGTAACTGCTGTTGCGGCTGTCATAGACAGAAGCGAAATTGGGGTCGTACGCAGCGCTGACATCCGCTGAAAGCATCTGGCAGCGTACCAGCATCCGGGCAAAGTCCATCTGGCTGCGCGGCTGTTCATAGGAGCGTACAAACAACTCCTGCAAGGTGTATTCGTAAGCACGTGACTGGGCGCCTGTATTCCCTTCACTGCCTATTTCCTCTTTATCAAAAAGCAGGCAGACAGCGGTCCGTTCCGGATTTTCCAGACTGGTCAGCGCAGCCAGGGCTGTGAAGGCGCAGACACGGTCATCCTGACCATAAGCGCCGATCATGCTGCGATCCAGGCCGACATCGCGGGCCTGACCGGCAGGAACCAATTCGAGTTCAGCACTGACAAAGTCTTTCTCCGTCAGCTCATAACGTTCCATGAGCAGCTGCAACAGGCCAAGCTTGAATCGCCCAGCCAGCTCGGGGTCGGCATATGGCATCGATGATACCAGAACATTGAGATCCTCGCCACGAATCAGGTCGGTCGCCTTACGGCCCATCTGTTCAGAACCAAGATGTGGCAGCAGGTCGGTGATGGTCAGAACAGGATCATCCGGTGCTTCACCGATGCTGATGGTCAGTGGTGAACCGTCTGCCCGGAAAATAATGCCATGGATCGCCAGGGGGATCGTGGGCCACTGGTATTTCTTGATGCCGCCATAGTAATGTGTTTTGAAAAAAACCAGCTCATTTTCTTCGTAAATGGGCAGTGGCTTCAAGTCAAGCCGCGGCGAATCAACGTGGGCACCGACCAGATTGAAGCCGGCATCAGCCGGGCCGCTGCCCATGACCGCGGCAACCAGCCCTTTGCCGCGGATGGTCTGGTAGACCTTGCTGCCGGCTGGCCAGTAATCTTGCGACGCCAGCTCGGCAAAACCCAGTTCCTCAAGGGTCTCCACCGCTACTTGAATGAACGTGCGTTCTGTTTTTCCCAAATCGAGAAACCGCTTGTATTCTTCAGCAAATCGCATGGCCTCGTCACGTTCGCTTTCATCCGCCTTGTCCCAGAGGTTGGGGAAGGTCACTTGCAGTTTCTTTTTCAGCTCTTTTCCCGCATCTGCCTGTTCGGCGTCTTTTTTTCGAACCGTTTTCTTTTTTTCCGTATCTTTTGTCTTGTCCTGGTTGGCTAACATGTTCTCATCCTCCATATGCGTAAAATGATCTGACGCGCCAAAACGGTCAGTTGGACGTAGTATCTGTCCTGTATTATAATGGATTGAGCCGCATATGGCACGCGCAAAGGTTACAACCGGACAGGAGGCGTCATGCTGGTCGATCATCATACACATTGCAGGGATTTTTCATTTGACGGCCGCCAGCCGGCCTCTGAACTGATCAGCGCCGCCAGAACTGCAGGTCTTGCGCTGGTATGCCTCACGGACCATTATGAAAAGGACATGTCCTATATCGCCGGCGAAGAAGCGATCTTCGACCTGGATGCCTACGACCGGCAGATCAGGATCTGGCAGCAGCAGGCTTTGGATGCCGGCCTGCAGCTTCTGTACGGCATCGAACTGGGCTACCTGCCCCACCTTGACAACCATTATGCGCGCCTGACCCGGCGATATGCCTATGATGCCGTCATTCTTTCCCTGCATATCAGTGACGGAGAAGATCCCTATTCAGATACATATATCTACAACCATCCGCGGGATCAGGTCTATGGCCGCTATCTGGAACAGCTCGCTGAAATGATTGAAGCCTGCCCTGATTTTGATATTTTAGGCCATGCCGACTACATCAGCCGCTATGCGACCTGGCCGGACCGCAAAATTTATTGGCGTGAGCAGCCTGATCGGTTTGACACCCTTTTCCGGACGCTCATCAGGCATGGAAAAACCCTGGAGCTGAACACGGCCACTGTGCGGGCACTGCGCCAGGCCGGTTACAACGATACAGAATCCTGGCCGGACCGGGCGATCTTCCAACGTTATCGCGAACTGGGCGGTGAGCAAGTCTGTCTGAGCAGTGATGCCCACACCGCGCGGCAAGTCGGTTATCTGCTGAAAGACGGTCAGGCTTACCTGAGCAGCCTGGGCTTTACCCATCTCACCCATTATATCGGGCGCAAAGCGCAAAAGATAACAATCGGCCTTTAATCAATCAGCCCGCCTGCCAAAATGATGCCATTTGCGTAGAAAACACAGGACTGACCGGCTGCCGGCGCAGCCACAGGCTTGCTGAAGTGCACAGCCAGTCGATCATCTGTTTGCGGAAACACACGGCATGCCACCGGTTGGGCTGAACTGCGTACCCTGGCCAGACAAGCTTGTCCGGGCTGAAAAGAAGCCAATCCGGAGTAAACCACATCGCTAACCATGATCGTTTCCTGTAAAACAGCGGTGTATGGTCCGACAACCAGAGCGTTACGTGCGGCATCCTTCTTAATGACAAATAGACGTTCTGTCGTCCTGACATCAAAGCCCTTACGCTGGCCGATGGTATAAGCCAGCAATCCACTGTGTCGGCCGATCTCCCGGCCGTCCATATCGAGAATCGGCCCTTCTTTCAGAAGGCGGGCAGCGTCTGTCATGCCGCGTCGTTCAACCTCATCACGGATCAGACGAATGTAATTCCGGTCGTTGATAAAGCAGATATCCTGGCTGTCCGGTTTATCAGCCAACGCTTGACGATCACCGCCGGCAAGGCCTGCCGCAGCGGCCAGAGAACGAACATCGTCTTTTTTTAGATGCCGCAGCGGGAAAATCAACCTGGACAGTTGTTCCTGGCTCAAACGATAGAGAAAATAAGTCTGGTCCTTCTGACCGGAATCTGTCATGGTTAAGGCCAGCCGGCCGGTCTGTTCGATTTTCTCGACCGCGGCATAGTGTCCAGTCGCCATCAGGCCACCCAGTCGGCCAGCCTGTTCCTGCAGAATACTGAATTTGACAGACGGGTTGCAGCGTACACAAGGATTGGGTGTCAGGCCGTTCACCCAGGCATCCACAAAATCATCGATGACCCGTTCCTGAAAAATCCGCCGGACATCTGCCACAATATGCTCGATACCAAGGTGCCGGCAGATGGCCGCGGCATCATCGATGGCTGCCTGCGCTCCGTCATGCGTGACCAGCGTCAGCCCGGTGACGTCGAAGCCCTGCTGCTGCAGCAATAAAGAAGCGACGGAACTGTCCACTCCGCCGCTCATGCCAACGACTACCTTCTTAATCGTCTTGCAGCTTTGTTCAGGTCGCGTCATGAGCATCTTCTTCCAGCGTGTCGAAATAATGTCGGTTTTCGTCATTGATCAGGCCGTGTTCCTCAAAATAGGTGTGCAAGGCCGTTTTCACGGCCTGTTCAGCCAGCAGTGAACAGTGCATTTTGATAGGCGGGAGGCCGTCAAGCGCTTCTGCAACCGCCTTATTGGTCAGCTGCAGCGCCTCATCAAGTGTTTTACCTTTAATCATTTCGGTCGCCATGCTGCTGGTGGCGATCGCGGAGCCGCAGCCAAAAGTTTTAAACTTGGCGTCCACCACGACACCGTTCTCTATTTTTAGCGTGACCTTCATGATATCGCCGCACTTGGCGTTACCAACGGTTCCGGAAGCATCGGCGTCCTCAATCTCACCGACATTGCGCGGGTTCATAAAATGATCCATGACCTTATCACTATACTGCATATGTACTGACCTTTCTTTTCTCTTATGATGTATCTGCCGGCTCTGACAGGAGCCTTTATATTCCTTACTCAAGCATGCTGTTCAGCATGATAAAGCGGTGACATGGCTCGCAGGCGGGCTACAATGCCGATCAGGTCCTCAACCAGCCTGTCCAGATCATCGGCCCTGGTCGTATGGCCAAGTGTCACCCGCAGGGAACCGTGGGCAATCTCATGCGGCAGGCCGATGGCCAGCAATACATGGGAAGGATCCAGGGATCCGGAAGTGCAGGCCGATCCGCTGGAGCATTCATAGCCAAAGTGGTCCAGCATCAACAGGATCGACTCCCCTTCAATAAATTCGAACGAAACATTGATGTTGTTAGGCAGGCGCAAACCGGGGTGTCCGTTGAGACGAGTATGGGGGATTTTGTCCATCACTTTTTCAATAAAACGGTCACGCAGGCGACTCAGACGTTCGGCGGTTTCGTCCATTTCAGCGACGGCCAGCTCATATGCCCGGGCGAAGGCGACAATGCCGGCAACGTTTTCTGTGCCACCACGGCGGTTACGCTCCTGTGCGCCACCATCCAGCAGATTATCAATGCGTACCCCACGGCGGATGTACAATGCGCCGACACCTTTGGGCGCATAGAGTTTATGTCCGGAAAAGGACATCAGGTCGACACCCAGTTCATGGACATCGATGGGCAGAGCACCTGCAGCCTGAACCGCGTCACTGTGGAAAAGCACCTTCTTTTCCCTGCAAACAGCCGCTATTTCAGCGATCGGCTCAATCGTGCCGATTTCGTTGTTGGCCATCATCACCGAAACCAGAATGGTGTCCGGACGGATCGCAGCACGTACCGCCTGAGGATCAACCAGGCCGTAAGCGTCAACCGGCAGCACCGTGAGCGAATACCCTTGTTTCTCCAGTGCCTGGCAGGCATGCAACACAGCATGGTGCTCAATAGCGGATGTGATGATATGGCGGCCTTTATCTGACGAAGCCAGCGCAGCACCTTTAATCGCCCAGTTATCAGACTCAGTGCCACAGGACGTAAAGTATATTTCAGTGGGGTCGGCGCCCATGCAGCGGGCTATGCGCTGACGGGCCTGGTCCAGCAACTGCCTGGCTTCCCTGCCTGTCTGGTAAAAGGAAGACGGGTTGCCGAACTGCCGGCTGAAAACCGGGAGCATCTCTTCCAGGACTTCCGGCCGGACCGGCGTTGTAGCCGCGTGATCCAGATATACCTTCTTTTTTTCACTCATGCTGTCATCTCCTTGTTCCGGACACAAACTGCTGAAAGCCGATTCGCGGCCGGATACAGTGATAATGTAAACTCAGTTCAGGTCATATGGCGTAACCTTGGTTACTCAGGCATTCAGCTCATGCTTTTTTGGTTGAACAACAACAGAAAGCAGGCAGCAACGCCTCGCGTCTCTGTGCAGGTTATGCCTTTTTCCTGCGTTTGTCCAGCCACTCCTTGATCCTGGCTTCATAGCCGTTGTTGTATGGCAGATAATAACACGTTCCTTCAACTTCCGGGGGCAGGAAAGCCTGGTCCACAATATTGCCGGGATAGTCATGGGCGTACTTGTAGCCCTGGGCATAGCCCAGGTCCGCCATACCAGGCAGTGGTGCGTTGCGCAGGTGCAAAGGAACTTCTCCGGTGCGCCGGTCAGCTACATCGCTGGAAGCTTTATCAATCGCCATGATGGCCGAATTTGATTTCGGACTGGTGGCTATTGCCAGAGCGGCTTCGCTCAGCAGGATCCTGGCTTCCGGCATGCCGACCGCCATAATACCCTGATAAGCGGACATGGCCAGCGTCAACATCTGAGGATTGGCCAAGCCCACGTCTTCTGCGGCGCAGATAAGAATGCGCCTGGCCAGAAACTCAATGTCTTCACCGCCATGCAGCGCTCTGGCTAAGTAGAAAACAGCAGCGTCGGGATCAGAGCCGCGCATGGACTTGATGAAAGCGCTGATGTTGTCATAATGGCTTTCCCCGTCACGGTCGAATGAAATGCTGCGTTTTTGCATACAGTCTTCGATCACCGACTGGTCCACCAAAATCACGCCTTCGTGGTCCGGTTGTGTGGTCATGACGGCCAGCTCCAGGGCGTTAAGCGCGATTCTGGCGTCACCATTGGCCATATTGCTGATGAGGTCCAGCGCGCGTTCGGCCAGCCGGACCTGTACGTGGCCCAGACCTCTTTCCTTATCAACCAAAGCCATGTTCAAAATCTGGCGGATATGCGCTTCACTTAAAGGTTGCAGCTGAAAAACCGTCGAGCGGGAGATCAGCGCTTTGTTGACCTCAAAATAGGGATTTGCCGTGGTGGCACCGATAAGGATCAGCGTCCCGTTCTCCACCTGGGGAAGCAGGGCATCCTGCTGCAGTTTGTTGAAACGGTGAATCTCATCAATAAAAAGAAGCGTGCGGCCAGACGGATTCAACAGCGGGTTTTCCGTATCGGCTATGATCCTCTTGATATCCGCGACACCGGCTGTGACCGCATTAAGTTTGACAAACCCGGTTCTGGTGGTCGCCGCGATCACCCGGGCCAGGGATGTTTTGCCGGTTCCCGGCGGGCCAAACAGGATGATCGAGCTGAGCCGGTCGGCTTCAACCATACGGCGCAGCATTTTCCCTGGCCCCAGGATATGTTCCTGACCGACAAATTCCTCCAGGGTTCGTGGTGCCATGCGATAAGCCAGTGGTTCCAGTTTAGCGGCTATACCTGCCATGTCGCCCCTCCTCCCTGCTGATATCACTGACAGGATGCTGATGGTGCTGCGCTCAGAGATCCGGATAAAGCGGGTAGCGTGCGCAGATCGCTTCAACCTGACGGCGGATTTCATTCTGTGACGATGCGTAGTCGCGCAAGGTCAGGGAAATCAGCTCGGCAATGCTGTCCATATCATGCTCATTCATCCCGCGGGTTGTCACGGCAGGGGTGCCCAGGCGGATGCCTGAGGTCACAAAAGGTGACTCCGGATCAAAAGGAATGCCGTTTTTATTGCATGTGATGTTGACATCATCAAGACGCTGCTGCATGACTTTGCCGGTTACGCCCGTTTCACGCAGATCCACCAGCATCAAATGCGTGTCTGTGCCGTTGGCGACCAGCCGCAGCCCGCGGTGCAGCAAGCCGTCGGCCAGGGCACGGGCATTGGCCAGGATTTGCTTCTGGTAAACGGAAAAGGACGGATCGAGCGCTTCGCGCAAGGCGACAGCCTTGGCCGCGATGATATGCATTAGGGGACCGCCCTGCTGTCCGGGGAAGACCGCGGAGTCGATCACCTTGGCGTATTCTGCCCGGCAAAGGATCATGCCACCGCGCGGTCCGCGCAGCGTCTTGTGCGTGGTGGTGGTGACAAAATCAGCGTAAGGCACCGGATCCGGATGCAGTCCGGCAGCGATCAGGCCGGCGATGTGCGCCATGTCGACCATCAGGAGCGCACCGACATCATCGGCCACGGCACGGAATCTGGCAAAATCCAGCTGACGCGGGTAAGCGCTCGCACCGGCTACAATCATTTTTGGTTTTTCCCGCCGCGCCACCTCCAGCAGCTTGTCGTAATCGATGGTGCAGGTATCCGGTTCCACTTCATAAGCGACAGCATGGTAGGTTTTGCCAGAGACATTTTTGAACATGCCATGGGTCAGATGGCCGCCATGTGAAAGGCTGAGGCCCAGGATCTTGTCTCCCGGCTCCAGCATGGCGAAATAAACAGCCGTATTGGCCTGGGCGCCTGAATGCGGCTGGACATTGACATGCTCAGCTCCAAAAAGCTCCTTTGCCCGGCTGATAGCCAGTTCTTCCACGATGTCCACATACTCGCAGCCGCCATAATAGCGGCGGCCCGGGTAACCTTCAGCGTATTTATTGGTCAAGGGCGTACCGGCAGCCTGTAAAACAGCTTCAGACACAAAATTCTCTGAAGCGATCAGTTCGATTTTATCGCGCTGGCGGCCAATTTCCTGCATAATGGCCGCATACACCTCCGGGTCTGTCCGGGCAATGTGTTCATAGCTCATATAGGGTCTCCTTCCGCAGCCTGGGCTGCTGGTAAATTTCTTTCACTATTGTAACGGATCAGACCGTTTTGTAAAGCTCATCTGGACCTGGTTCAGCTAACCTTTCCTCATGGCCGGACCGGATCAGCACACGTTCCGGCTGTTTGCTGAGTTGTCCGATCGCTGTGCAGAGAATACCTTTGCGGGTCAGTTCCTGAACCAGCGCTTCCGGCCGGTCTGTCGCGATCAAAAGGCTGCCGCTGGCGATCAGCCGCAGTGGATCCAGATCAAGCAGCTGGCAGATTTTCCCGGTAACCGGCTCCAGGGGGATTTTGTCGGCATCGATGACACAGCCCAGTCCGCAGGCCTCAGCAATCTCCCAGCAGGCGCCCAGTATGCCGCCTTCAGTGGCATCATGCATGGCATGCACATTCAACCGCCCGCCGATAGCGCCTTCTTCCACCACACTGATCCGTTCGATCAGGGCAGCCGCTTCTGCCATCTCTGCTGCTGAAAGCATGGCCTGTAGACTTTTTTTCTGGTCAGCTGCCAGGATAGCCGTCCCTTCCATGCCGGCTGTCTTGGTCATCAGCAGGGTATCCCCTGCCTTGCCGCCCGATGCGTCGATGATCTGATCGCCATATGTCAAACCGATAGCAGTGGTAATCATGACAAAACGGTTGACAGCCGGGCTGATCTCCGTATGACCGCCGACGATGCTCACATTGAGCTGCCGGGCGGCGGCAGCCGCCTGATCTACGATCCGGCTGATGTCTTCAGGCTCACAGTCCGGCGGTGCGATCAGCACCATCATGAGGACGCTGGGACGAATGCCGCAGGCGGCAATGTCATTGCAGGAGACATGGATGGCCAGCCTGCCCAGCTCCGCTGTAGCGCCTGTTATGGGATCGGACGTCAGAACAACCTGCCCGTCGCTAAACCGGATGGCCGCGCAGTCCAGGCCTACCCCAGGCCCGCGCAGTACCGATCCGCCCGGCCGGGGCAAACGATTCAGAACCAGCCGCTGTAGGTCCTCATTGCTAAGTTTACCGGTTTTCACAGGGAGATCACCTCGATCTGTTGTGTTGCAGCAGCCACCAGGCCCGCGATATCCAGGCCGGCTTCCGCGGCCGCGGCATCCTCCAGGGACGGATGTGTCCTGGGGTGTTTGGCGACGAAGACCGTACAACAGTCTTCATAGGGCTGTATGGAAGTTTCATAGGTTCCGATGCGGCGTGCCAGATCGACCGTGTCATTTTTGTCAAGACCGATTAGTGGACGAAAAACAGGCATCTGCACCACACGATCCGTTGTACAAAGGGCATCCAGAGTCTGGCTGGCCACCTGCCCCAGGCTTTCACCTGTCACCAGCACTTTGCAGTCCCGGTTGTGCGCGATACCTTCGGCAATACGCATCATCATGCGGCGGGAGGCGATGGTCAGCATATCCGGCGGACAGTGGTCACGCAGGGTAATTTGCAGGTCCGTGAAGTTGACAACATGCACGGTCATGCGACCGGTATAGGCGGTCAGCAGCTCAGCCAGTTCCAGGACTTTGTCTTTGGCCAGGTCGCTGGTATAGGGAAAAGCATGAAAATAGACAGCTTCCAGCTCCATGCCGCGGGAGGCCATCATAAAGCCGGCCACCGGGCTGTCAATGCCGCCAGAAAGAAGCAGCAAGCCTCGGCCGCCTGTCCCCACCGGCAGACCGCGGTAACCATGGATGATCCGGCTGTAAACCAGGAAATAATCATGCTGCACTTCAATAAAAAGCGTGATGTCAGGCTGATGGACATCGACGCGCAGCTGTTCCGGATAGGCGCGCAAGACGGCTCCGCCCACACGGCTGCTGATCTCAGGGGAAGTCAGCGGAAACTGTTTGTTGCCGCGACGGCTTTCCACTTTGAAGGAAAGGGTCCGGCCTGGCTGCAGCAGCGTACCTGCAAAAGCAACCGCCTCTTCCACCAGCATGTCCAGGTTGCCCTTGAAGCGCCAGACAGGGCTGACCGACACGATGCCGAACACATCAGCGACACGGCGCATCACGTCTTCAAGATCAGCTTGATCTGCCTGTGGCTCAATCCACAGGCGAGACTGCCGGCAGGCAATGCTGAATGAGCCCAGAAGTTTGAGCCTGCGGCTTATATTGCTAACAAGGCGACGCTCGAATGCGCCCCTGTTCAGTCCCTTTAGGGTTATTTCGCCCATACGGGCGAGGATGACAAGTTCGTGCCTTGTTGCGGGCATGTCGGTTCCTCCATTGTTTTTATTTATCCAGACGGCAGCGGCAGTCCCGCTCAGCGGGCCAGGCGCCGGTAAGCGCTGATCATGGCCTGACAGGCCTGGTCAATTTCAGCTTCGCTGTTGCCGGCAGCAAAGCTGACACGCACAGCGTTGCGCATCAGGGGTTCGCTGACACCCATCGCCAGCAGGACATGATTGCCTTTGCTGCGCCTTGATGAGCAAGCCGCGCCGGCCGATATGAAAACACCTTCAGCCGACAGGGCGTTGACCATGGTTTCGCCACGCAGGCCGGGAAAGGCAATGCTGAGGATGTGCGGTACACTGTCCGGTGGTGAAAAAACCCGGTGTGGTATGCCGCTGGCAGCAATCTGATCCAGAAAGCGGTCTCGCAGCGCCCTGACCTCTGTGCTGTTCATATCACAGTTTTGCACCGCCTGCTGCAGCGCGATGGCCAGTGCCGCAGCCAGTACCGGGTTTTCCGTGCCGGAGCGCAGGCCGTTTTGCTGACCACCCCCGTGCAGCTGTGCTTCCAGGCGGACACCTTCCCGCCTGGCCAGCCAGCCAATGCCTTTGGGGCCATTGATCTTGTGAGCGCTTCCGGAAACCAGGTCCACACCGGAACCGGACAGTCGAAAAGGCGTCTTCCCCCAGGTCTGGACAGCGTCCAGATGGATCGGTGTGCGCGGCTGCAGGCGGTTGCGCAGATCCACGATTTCCCGGATAGGATTGATGGATCCCGTTTCATTGCTGACATGCAGGAGGCTGATCAGGCCGGCAGGCTGCTGCAGGGCTTCTTCCAGCGCGGCCAGGCTGACCTGGCCTTGCGCTGTCAAGGGCAGGCGTACAACGTCAAAATCCTGTCTCTCCAGTTCTGCTGCTGTCTTTAGGACCGCGGCATGTTCGCCCTCGCTGATGATCAAGCGTTTGACCAGGCGGACAGGCCGAAGCAGGATGCCTTTGATGGCCAGGTTGATTGCCTCCGTACCGCCGGAAGTCAGGATCAGATCCTGGTGGCGGCAGCCAAGTGCCGTGGCGATAATCCGGCGATCAGCCTGCAGGCGGCTGAAAGCCTCGCGGCCGGCCGCATGTACCGAAGCCGGATTGGCATACAGGCTGGTCAGCAAGTCACAGATACATGCGACAACAGGATCAGAGGGCTTTGTTGTCGCAGTATGGTCGAGGTATATGGTCAAAGGGTCAACTCCTTCCGCTGTCCAGGCCCAGGGAAACCAGGTCGGCGCGGAGCACAGCTGTGCTGATCTCGCAAATATTGCCGCTGCGTGCGGTCAATCGGCTGCTTAGCACAAGAACGGGTGCATTGCGTGACAGATCCAGGATCAAGGACTCTTCCGGCCTGGCCTGGCGGACAAACAGGCGTCCGACCGTACGCTGCGGAAGATAGGCATATTTGTTGGCCGTGATGTCCAGCATACGCCGTCCTTCCTGCAGATCCGGACCCAGTTCCGGAAACATATAGACAGGCACCAGGGACCGGCAATAGGCATAGACCTGTCCCTCCTGTTCCTGTTGCCAGGATACAGACCAGTAATCAGTCTGAACGATCGCCTCGCCAGCAGTAAAAAGCCGGTTCAACTCCACATCGCCGCTGAGACGCTCCACATGCAGGGCAGGCAATGCGTCCAGATTGCGCAGCGTCAACAGGGCGAACTGGTTGGCGCTGAGGTTTTTGATCTCAATGCGCTCTGGTTCATCGGCCACATAAGTCCCCTTGCCTTTTATGATGACCAGGATCCCTTCACTCACCAGTTCAGCAATAGCCTGGCGGACAGTCGGACGGCTGAGCGAAAGCTCATCACAGAGTGCCAGTTCAGAAGGAATCCGTTGGCCTGGCTGATACTCCTGACGTTGAATTCGCTCAACAAGCAACGTTTTCAGCTGGGCATACAAAGGTTGCGGGCTGCGCCTGTCAATTTTCATGTGGGTCACCTCCAGTCCCGGAATCGGCATACCCTACAGGCATTGCCGTCATTACATCTTATCATGAAGTCAGTAAAATTTTAAGTAAAACACAAAGAAAAACGGCTGCAGCCTAAAGAGGCGCAGCCGTCATAAATAATTCGGTTCCGGTGCTTAGTCAACCGGCATATAGGACAGGGCATCATCGTAACCGGGCAGTTCCACCTGGTCTATACTGGCCGTTGTCGCCAGATCACTGCACAACACCTGGCGCCCGGAGAACGTATACAGCCGATCCCCGATAAACGCTGCCCGGTAGACAGCGTCATAGCCATAGGCTGCCTGACTGGTTTTTTCATCCATGGGGACAGCCGGGCCAAACGGCTGGTTCAGTTTATCCGAATGGGAAACAGATCCCTGCAAAAACAGCTGCAGGTCCTCATTGACACCAAGCATCAGGAGCCCCTGGAAACAGAGGCCATTCTGCTGCAGCGGCTGGGCGGTGTGCCTGGTGGTCAGGCAGGCGGGGAAAGCGATGATCTCCCGCTCACGGGAAAACATTAGCGACTTGTGGTTGTAAAGGATTTCAGAAAAAGAACCGCTGCCGCCGAGCAGCAGGGTCGATTGTTCGCGTGGGTTGTGGAAATCACTGATGTCAAAGAGGGCTACTTTCAGGCCTTTGTGGATCAGGTTATTGCCGTCTGCCACGACTTCAAAGCCAAAACCAAGCAGCATGTTCTCCGCGTAAGGATGAAGGTAGGTGCTGTAGCCGGGGATTTTCAATTCGCCCAGTACGGACGGCGCAGTAGGTTCACTCAAATCAAGGACAAACAGTGGGTCAATCGTACGGAACGTCACCACATAAGCCTGCGGTCCCATGAAACGCACGGATTTGATGGTTTCGCCAGCAGCCATCCCGGTCACCTTACCGACTTGGCGCAGCTGGCCATCCAGAACATACAAATTGTTGCTGGACGGATTTTCCTCATTTGTCCAGCCATTGCCGGTTGTGGTGGCAACACGCAGATAGCCGGCATGCTCATCCATGCTGAACTGATTGACCATCCATCCGGGCACACTGCCGCTGCCAGCCTCACGCACAGTAGCCTGATCAAGCTCGAACCGGTGGATATCTGTTTCCATGACGTATGTGCCATCTTTCGTAAGCTGCTGACTGTTCCAGGCAGCTACATAAAGGAATCGGGCAGAAGCATAAACCGTACCAGCTGAACCAATCAACGACAGGACATCCGGTTCTTTGTCCGCATCGGTCGTGTCCAACGCGGATATGATCGTCTGATTGGCGATATCGCCATGTGGCAAAACAGTGATACGGTCTGCCGGCAATGTCTTCCAGTCTTCATCTAGCGGATGGGTGCAGACAGCCGGCAAAACGCCCAGCAGGCTATCTTTGTCGGGCATGCTGTACATGATGCGGTAATCATAGCGGCTGGTTACCAGGTAAAGCGCATTGTCGATCAGTCTGGCCGTTGTATAGGAACCATCCTGGGTGAACTGGCGCAGCAGGACAGGTGAAGCCGGATCGCGGATATCGTAGACACGTGTGGACGTATAGGTGCGTAGATTGTGATAGGGATACCACAAGCGGTCCGCTACGATGCCTTCAGATGTCGCTGAAGTTTCTTCAGGTTTGCTGGTTTCATCGGGTTCCGTTGGCGTTTCTGGTTTTTCCGGCTCGATATTCTCCATAACCGATCCGGACACAATCAGGATAAGGCGCTGGTTTTTATCATCCAGAAACAGCTCCAGCGGATTTTCCCTGATCATGGTTTTTCCTTCTTCCCGATATGGGCTTATTTTCTGCATGGAGACGATCTGCAGATTCTGGTCACCCCGGGTGTCAATCACATAAAGCCGGTTATTGGCGACCAGGTAGAGAAAGCGTCCGTCGGTCTGGATGATATCAGCTTCTTCAACACCTTCCACCTGATTGTTGGTTTGAGAATAGGCTGTTTCTCCGTTGTCAGCATCGGACATGGCATCAGACGGCAGACCCGTGGCCATCTCTTTCTCAAAACCGGATCGCCACCCGTAGTTTGTGAGACCGGCAGAAGCGATTCTGGCAGTCAGCTGGGCCAGCAAGGCACGATAATCACGCGCGGAAGCAGATGGAGTCGGTTTTGCTGCAGGTGTTGTGACCATAGGCGTCACGGGCGGAGGAACGGAACCCGGCTGGACGGTGCAGGCAGTCAAAACCAAGGTCAAGACCAACGATACCAAGCCGGAAAGCGACAAGCGTTTCATATAGAATCCTCCTTCTGACAGGCAATCAGGGCTGAGCCCTGACCGGTTCAGCTTGTTAGACGGTGTTTCCCGAAGTCTTGTTCCCCCAGCTGTCGCGTCCTGCACCAGAACGCTACATCGAACTAAACGCGTGGTTCTTCACTGATCACTGATTCAGGATTGCCGGCCAGCAAGGGCGTCACATATTCATTCAGGAAGCGGTCCACCTGCTGTGGCGCCCGCCCGATATAGTCAGCCGGATCAAGAAGGCCGTCCAGATCTGCTGTGTCCAGCATGAAATCCGGGTCAGCGGCGATACGCTGCAGCAGATCATTTTCCAGACCTGATTCTTTGACACGCCGGCCTGCATCCATGCTGTAACTGCGGATTTTTTCATGAAGGATTTGCCGATCGCCGCCTTTTTTAACAGCAGCCATGAGAATGTTTTCTGTTGCCATGAAAGGCAGTTCAGCCAACAGGTGACGCTTAATCACAGTTGGATAAACCACCAGGCCGTCTGCAACATTGCGGTAGAGCAGCAGTAAGGCGTCAACAGCCAGGAAAGCTTCTGGAATTGCGACGCGTTTATTGGCTGAATCATCCAGTGTGCGTTCAAACCATTGCTCTGCTGCGGTCATGGCCGGGTTGAGACTGCTCACGATGACATGACGCGCCAGTGATGCCATGCGCTCACTGCGCATGGGATTGCGTTTATAGGCCATCGCTGATGACCCGATCTGTTCCCGGGCAAAAGGCTCTTCAATCTCCTTAAGATGCTGCAACAAGCGCAAATCATTGCTGAACTTATGAACGCTCTGGGCAATACCTGCAAGCACATTGGCAATCCGGGCATCCAGTTTGCGCGGATAGGTCTGGCCGGTAACCGGAAAAACAGAGGCAAACCCCATACGTGCAGCCACGCGCCTGTCCAGTTCATCAACTTTATCGTGGTCGCCGGCGAACAATTCCAGAAAACTGGCCTGGGTTCCGGTGGTGCCCTTGCTGCCCAGTAGTGGAATACTGCAAAGCACATGGTCCAGGTCATCCAGGTCCATCAGAAGATCCTGCAGCCAAAGTGTGGCCCGTTTGCCCACTGTGACCGGTTGAGCCGGCTGGAAGTGGGTGAAGCCCAGTGTCGGCAGAGCACGATAGCGTGCGGCAAAGTCCGCAAGGCCACGGACAACGGATAGAAGACGCTTTCTTAAGAGTTTCAATCCGTCCACCATGAGGATCAGATCAGTATTGTCGCCCACATAGCAGGATGTTGCCCCCAGGTGAATGATGCCGCGGGCCAGCGGGCACTGCTCCCCATAGGCATGAACATGCGCCATGACATCATGCCGGACGCGTTCTTCCTGGCGTTCCGCAACGGCATAATTGATATCTTCAGCATGGGCCTTCAGCTCATCGATCTGCTCTTGTGTGATCGGAAGACCCAGTTCACGCTCAGTTTCTGCGAGGGCGATCCAAAGTTTGCGCCAGGTTCGGAATTTGCGGTCCGGTGAAAAAAGGGCTTGCATTTCCTCACTGGCATAGCGGCTGCACAAAGGGTTATCATAGCGGTTGTTGCGGTCGTTCACGTTATCGTCCTCCTTGAAAAGATCCCTGCAGGGATCCTTTCTGACCAGTAAGCAGCGCAGAAGCGCCGCGTTTCTTTTTCATTCATTCTACCATGAAAAAGCCGGGCAGCTTTCATGTCACCCGGCTTTTTTCCCTTCTGTTCACGCGATGGCCGGTCAGCCAGCCTGGGTACGTAATTTGTCGAGGGCCGCCAGCCGGACACACACACAAATCACCTGCATGGCTGTCTCCAGCTCGGATAGCGGCGGAAACGAAGGGGCCAGCCGGATGTTGCTGTCTTCTGGATCCCGGCCATACGGCCAGGTGCTTCCTGCAGGTGTCAGGGCAACACCGCATGTTTGGCAAAGCGCCACGACCCGGGTTGCGGTGCCGGGAAGCACCATCAGGCTGAAAAAATAGCCGCCCCCGGGGTTGTTCCAGCGGCAGACGCCCGTTGGGCCCAGCTGTTCTTCAAGATAATTTGCGACCAGGTTGAATTTCGGTTTCAGGATGGCCGCGTGCAGGCGCATCAAGGACGCGACGCCGGCTTGATCCCGCAGGAAACGGACATGGCGCAGCTGATTCATTTTATCCGGGCCAATGGTCTGTGCAGTCATGTGGCGGCGGATAAAGTCCAGATTATCCTGGCTGGCAGCGATGCAGGCCATTCCGGAGCCGGCCCAGGTTACTTTGGATGTCGACGCGAAGGTCAGGGTCCGGTTCGCGTTTCCGGCCGCGGCACAGAGCGCGAGCATTTCAGGGGTTGTTTCCGGGCGATCAGGATTGAAGTGGTGCATAAAGTAGGCATTGTCCCAAAAAAGGCGAAAATCCGGAGCGGCAGTCCGCATGGCTGCCAGGCGCCGGCATGTTTCTTCAGAATACGTGATCCCATCAGGGTTGCTGTAGACAGGAACAGCCCACATCCCTTTGATCAGGGGATCAGCACCGGCCAAGGCTTCAACTTGATCCATGTCAGGTCCATCCGCGGTCATGGAGACAGGAATCATCTCAATGCCCAATGACGCGCAAACTGTGAAATGGCGGTCATACCCGGGAACCGGACAGAGAAATCGGACCCTTCCCTGCTGTTGCCAGGATTTCTCTGATCCAGGCAGGGCAAACAGCAGGCAGCGAACCATCATGTCGTACATCAGGTTGAGGCTGGAGTTGCCCAGTACCATAACCTGTTCCTGCTTGATGCCAAGAAGGCCGGCAAACAAGCGCCGAGCTTCAGGTAGTCCGTCCAGGCCGCCGTAATTGCGGCAATCTGTTCCGTCCTCTGCACGATAATCCTGAGGGCCAAGGCTGTCATGGAGGCCGGCAGACAAGGCCAGCTGCTCACTACATGGTTTTCCCCTGGTCATGTTCAGGTTGAGTTTCATGGCAATAAACTTTTGCAGCTGCTCTTGCAGCGTTTGTATTTCTTTGTCGATCTGGTCCGCAGACCAGTTCAGATATGACAGCATGATGTATCCTCCTTGCAAATAACGATCGCGCAAAAAACGATATGCCGTCATTATATTATAGTGCGGGACGGACAACAAGAGTTGATTTACAGCAATTATTCACTTGAAATAGATGGGAACGACCTTCAGGTCCATTATATCACCTTGCGTGTTCAGTTGAACGATCGCTGCAAGAAACTGAACTCGTTTATGCATCAAAGCCTGCTTTTGCAGGAAATGTAATGTTACATGGCGCATCCGCCTCAATTTACCGGCGGTCAAACTTGCTGCAGGTCCGCCGAAGGTGCTGCCGCTGCGTGCTTTAACCTCCACGACACAAAGTGTTCCTTCATGTTCCAGAACAAGATCAAGCTCACCCAGCTTGCCTGCGGTGTAGTTTCGGGCCAGCTGTTGATACCCCCTGGCCGTGAACCATTCAGCGACAGCTTCTTCTGCCAGGCGGCCGCGTTCGCGCGCTGTCCGTGACCGGTCCATTATGGCAGCACGGTTTTCTCTCCGGCAGGAAAGACCGTTTCAGACCCTTCTTCCAGGCAGCGCGCGGCAGCATGCTGGTCAAGGGTGCGTAAAAAGGTCCGGCGATGGATGGGACAGGGGCCCAGACGCAGCAGCGCTTCATAATGCTCGCGCGTGCCGTAGCCTTTATGCCTGGCAAAACCATAACCGGGATAGAGCCGGTCGTATTCTTCCATTTTCCTGTCACGTGTCACTTTTGCCAGGATCGAAGCAGCCGCAATAGACACAGATTGGGCATCACCCCGCACAATCGGCCAGACCGGCAACGCTGCGTCGTCAAGGTTGACCGCATCAACCAGCAGCAGATCCGGACGCAAGTCCAGGCCTGAGACAGCCTGTAGCATGGCCAGCCGGGTGGCTCCCAGAATGTTGCGCCGGTCAATTTCCATTTCATCGATCAGGACGACATGCCAGCTTAGCGCCTGACGGATGATCTGATCATAGAGCTTCGCCCTTTTCGCCGCGCTCAGTTTTTTAGAATCATCCACACCGTAGACCGGGTTTTGAGGATCAAGAATGCAGGCTGCGGCGGCCACCGGTCCGGCCAGGGGCCCCCTGCCCGCTTCATCGACACCAGCCAGGAGGACATATCCGTCTTGCCATGCCTGCTGCTCATGGCGCAGCATTGACGCATACCTGTCCTGCTCATCTTTTCCAGACATCGGATTCACCTCTCAAGTTTGTCTGCGTTCGCATCTGGTTCAGAACGGTTATCTTTTGGTTTTTCAGGTTCACGGTCAGGATGCTCAAGGCTGATCCGGCCGATGCGCCCGTTCCGGAGTTCATCAAGGAACAGGACGGCAAAGCGGGTCATATCTGCTTTGCCGCCACTGATCAGGCAGCCCCTGTTGCGCGCGGCATCTTCCATATTCTGCAGTGATGTCCTGTCCGCCGCCGGATCGATTTTATATCGTTGCTGCAGCAGTTGCGGATAACAGCTTAGCAATTCTATAAAGGTAGCGGCGGCTATCTCCTCCTGAGAAAGCAAATCATCACGGATGGCCCCGGTCGCTGCCAGATGGAGCTGTTGTTGGCGGCCGGCGATCTTCGGCCAGAGGACACCGGGCGAATCCAGCAGTTCAAGCTGCCCGCCGGTGCGAATCCAGCTAAGATGGCGGGTGACACCTGGTTTATCCGCAGTCAGTGCGGCTTTACGGCTGCTGAGCCCGTTGATCAGAGCTGATTTACCGGTATTGGGAATACCCACGACCATGATGCGGATCGGGCGGAAAACTCGCCCTTTGGCTTTGGCACGTTCCTGCTTCTCCCGTGTCAGCTGCTGCGCCAGGCTGACCACCTGGCGCAAGCCGCTGCGGCGGATACTGTCACAAGGAATGGCATTCAAACCGCTTTGACGATAGACTTCCTGCCAGCGCTGCGTGACAGCCGGATCGGCCAGGTCCGCTTTGTTCAGCACCAGGATACCGGGCTTGCCCTGCAGGATTTGAGCCAGTTCCGGGTTGCGGCTGGACAGAGGTATACGTGCATCGCACGTCTCGATGACCAGATCAACTTGCGAAAGCATTTGCCTGATCTCGCGCAAAGCACGGGCCATATGGCCGGGGAACCAGTTAATATTCATGCTGTCCTCCTGGAATGCGTGGATCATGCGGCATACAATTAAGGGATCCTGACGGATCCCTTAACGATTTACTTTGCTTTGCTGATAAGTTTTTCGCGGATCTTCGCCGCTTTACCAACGCGATCGCGCAGATAGTAGAGCTTGGCGCGACGGACACGGCCTTTGCGTACGACTTCAATTTTGTCGATTTTGGGCGAATGAATCGGTACGATTCTTTCCACGCCGACACCATAGGAAACCCTTCTTACCGTCAGTGTTTCACTTAGCCCGCCGCCTTTTCTGGCGATAACGGTCCCTTCAAAAACCTGAATCCTCTCGCGGTTTCCCTCCTTGATCTTAAGGTGAACTTTAACAAAATCACCGATCTTCACCTCAGGATAGGCATTCTTCAGCTGTTCGCTTTCTATTGCCTGAACAAGGTTCATATTGCGTTCCTCCCTTCACCATAGATGTTCATGCACGCAATCGGCAGCGGACCATCCGTAATAAGCTTGTTGATTATAGCAAAAGAAAAGCTTGGGCGCAAGGATTTGATTGACGCAATTGTCAACCTTCTTTGCCGTCCGTCTTTTTGCTTTCTTCCCGATAAGCCTTGATCATGGCCAGCCATTCTTCCCTGGAAAAACGACGTGCCGAAACCAAATCAGGCCTGCGGCGCAATGTTTCCAGCTCAGACCGGGTTTGTTGCCAGTTTTCAATGTTGGCCTGATGTCCTGACATGAGTATGTCAGGAACACTTCGTTCATGCCAGACCGCCGGTCGGGTATACTGGGGATACTCCAAAAGGCCAGCCATATGCGATTCACGCATATAAGCCGATTCGTCCGGCAGGACGCCCGGCACCAGACGCAAAAGAGCGTCAATCACCACGCAGGCAGCCAGTTCGCCGCCGGTAAGGACATAGTCACCTATGGACAGTTCCTCATCGACAAGCTCATCCAGCACCCGCTGATCGACACCTTCATAATGTCCGCAGAGCAAAATCAAGTGACTGTAGCAACTGGAAAGCTGCCTGGCTTTGCTCTGGTTGAACAAAGCCCCGCGCGGTGAAAGGTAAATGGTTCTCGTCTTTTCACGCGCGGTTTCTTCTCCGGCAGCGTGATGCCAGGCCTGATAAATGGGTTCAGCCATCATCAGCATCCCTGTTCCACCGCCATAACAGCGGTCGTCCACCTGACCATAGCGATTGACCGCGAAATCACGGATCTGGACGGTCTGCAGTTCAAAAAGGCCTGCTGTCTGCGCCCTGCCGGTAATGCTGCTGCCAACAACCGTCTCAATGAGTTCAGGGAACAAAGTCAGTACGCTTAGTTTCACCTAATCACGCCTTTCGCGATAGATCTCGTAAAGGCCGTCAGGCAGTCGGACATCGATACGCCGGCCGATAATGTCAACTTTGCGCAGAATGGCTTTGAGCGCTGGGAAAAGCAGGTCAGGTTCACCGTTTTTCGTGATGACATAGACATCCTGAGCGGTATGTTGGAGAACCTCGTGGACATGACCGAGGTTTCCATACTGATCATCGAAGACGTCACAGCCGACCAGATCGCTGATAAACCAGCGGTCTTCCTCCAGCTGGATCGCCTGTGACCGCTCAACAGCCAGATAGCAGCCGCGCAAAACATCAGCAGCTGTCCGGTCATCGCAGCCGGCTACATGCAGGAGCAGCATGTCGCTTCCCTGCAGGCGTACGGAACGCAAAGACACCAGGCGAATGATCTTCTCATCCGCAGACACCAGCCAGCATTCAGCAAGATCTGTAAAGCGATGTGCGTCATCCGTAAGAGACTGGACACGCACATCGCCATTGAGGCCATGCGGCGCTGTGATCCGGCCGATCAGGAAATGGGTTCTGCCGGGCAAATAATCCTGCATAGCGTACCTCAGCCGACGATATCGACGATGACACGCGTTCCCTGAAGTGTCGCCCGTGCTTTCATGACAGAACGGATTGCTTGTGCCCGACGTCCCTGGCGGCCGATCACCTTGCCCATATCAGATGGATCGACAGTCAGTTCCAGAACAACGGAATGCCCCTGGTTGATCTGGTTGATCGCGATGGCTTCAGGATTGCTGACCAGAGGTTTGACAATAGTCAGCAAAAGATCCTTCATCCCCTGGTCCTCCCGGCTCATTCGATCGCTCCGGCTTTCTTGAGCAGAGCCCTGACGGTGTCTGTGGGCTGGGCACCGTTGGCGATCCACTTGTTTGCGGCTTCCAGATCAATCTTAAAAGTGGATGGGTTGTTCTGCGGGTTGTAGGTACCGATTTCCTGAATGAAGCGTCCATCGCGCGGATAACGTGAATCAGCGACGACAACCCTGTAACTGGGGGCTTTCTTTGCCCCGACTCTTTTCAGTCTGATTTTAACTGCCATGTTTGTTCCTCCGTTTGTTGTATTTCTATTTTCAGCGGGACTGGCCCGTCATGAAAGCCCTGTCAAGCAGCCGGCCAGGCCGTTCAGAAAGGAAATCCGCTGCCCGAACCGAAGCCCGGCATGCGGCCCATACCGCGGCCCTTCTTACCTTTTTTGGTGAACTGCTTCATCATTTTTTGTGTTTCCTCGTATTGGCGCACCAGGCGGTTAACATCCTGGACGGTTGTGCCGGAGCCGGCAGCAATACGTTTACGCCGGCTGGCATTCAACAGCGTGGGATTGTTGCGCTCACGCCGCGTCATAGACCGCAATATGGCGACCTGGTAATCCATCGCCTTTTCATCGATCTGCGCACCGGCCATCTGGCGACCGAGCCCGCCCGGCAGCATGCCCAGCAGATCCTGCATCGAGCCCATTTTACGGACTTCTGTCAGCTGGGTTAGCATGTCTTCCAGGGTGAACTGGTTGTTCATCAGCCTTTCCGCAGACTTCCTGGTTTGCTGTTCATCCATAGTCGATGTGGCTTTTTCGATCAAGGACATCACATCGCCCATGCCCAGGATACGCGAAGCCAGGCGGTCCGGATGGAATTCCTCTATGTCCTCAACCTTTTCTCCCACACAGACCAGTTTAATCGGTTTGCCGGTCATACGCCGGATCGAAAGGGCGGCACCGCCCCGGGCATCACCATCCAGTTTGGTCATGATGAAACCGTCCAGACCGATATCCTGTTCAAAGCTGGTGGCTACGCCAACCGCTTCCTGGCCGATCATGGCATCGACAATCAGCAGTTTCTCAGTAGGTTTGACCACCTGGGCGATCGCCTTCAGTTCCTGCATCATGGCTTTGTCTATGGACATGCGGCCGGCGGTATCAACAATAAGGGTGTCACACATCAAATAACGGGCACGGGCCACCGCCTTTTCCGCGATCTCAACCGCGTCAGGCTGTTCAGGCTGGATAAAACAGGGTACATCGATCTGGTGGGCCAGAATATCCAGCTGGCGGGCAGCGGCCGGTCGATGGACGTCCACAGAGGTCAGCAGCGGCTTTTTGCCTTTCTTTTTCAACATCAGAGCCATTTTGGCAGCTGTTGTTGTTTTGCCGGCGCCCTGCAGGCCATAGAGCATGAAAACGGTAAAACCTGTCGGTGAAACAGCCAAACGGCTGATGTCATTACCCAGGATATCCACCAAAGCGCTGTGGACGATCTTCACGATCTGCTGGCCTGGTGTCAGCGAGGCCAGCACATCCTGGCCATTCGCTTTTTCGCTGATTTCTTCAATCAGGTCTTTAACCACCTGATAGTGAACATCAGCTTCCAGTAGCGCGAGACGGATCTCGCGCATCATGTTTTTCAGATCTTGTTCACTGATGCGTGTTTTCCCGCGCATACGGCCGACAATCGCACTCAGTTTTTCTGTCAGTCCATCCAGTACGGCCATTTAATCCTCCTACAGCAGTTTTTCCAGCTGGCCCAGGCGGATCCGGGCGTTTTCCGTCCGGCCGGCATCCAAATCAGCCAGAGCAGCCTGCAAAACAGCCCGCTGCTCGTGAAATCGAGCCAGCAGACCCAGTTTTTCCTCATAATGCGCCAGACTGTTCAAGCCCTGGTGAAGGCGGTCATGAACAGCCTGGCGGCTGATCTCGCAAGATTCGGCAATCTCAGCCAGCGAAAGATCATCATTATAGTAATTTCCCAAAACCTCGCGTGCGCGCTCAGGCAACAGCTGACCATAAAGATCCAGCAGCATGCCTGCCCTGACGCGAAACTGTTGTGTGTCTTCAAGCGAATTCATGCTGCCTATCTTAACAGAGAGGCCCCTAACCTGTCAAGTATATATACTTGACAGGTATGTTTCACAGATATTGCGGTGCGTTTTTCTGCTAATCAGGCGTTCTGACAGCAAAATAAGTCCGCGGTCGGAATGGCAAAAAAACCTGACCGGAGATCAAATGTCATTTTGAGGCAGCAACGCTGTGACGAAAGCATCCGGATCAAAATCATTCAGGTCATCCAGGCCTTCGCCCAAACCGGCCAGCATGATGGGTGTTTCCGTTTGATGAGCTACTGCGATGGCAACGCCGCCTTTGGCATTGCCATCCAGCTTGGTGATGGCCAGCCCGGTCACCGCCGCTACTTCTCGGAAAACCTTTGCCTGCTGCACAGCGTTCTGACCGGTGGTGGCATCGATCACCAAAAGCGTCTCGCAGACCGCGTCAGTTGCTTCACGCTCAATCACGCGACGGATTTTGCCCAGTTCATCCATCAGGTTCTGCTTGTTATGCAAACGTCCTGCCGTGTCCACGATCAGGACATCTGCCCGCCTTGCTTTCGCACCGCTGATCGCGTCATAAACCACAGCGGCCGGATCAGAGCCCACCTGGTGGGCAATCACCGGTGTCGCGGTACGTTCCCCCCAATGGGTCAGTTGCTCTATGGCTGCGGCCCGGAAAGTGTCTGCCGCTGCCAGCATCACTTTATAGCCTTCCTGGCCAAAGCGGTGGCAGAGCTTACCAGCTGTGGTTGTTTTGCCGGTTCCGTTGACCCCGACCATGAGAATGACCGTCAGTCGGCCCCGCTGCGGGCGCAGCAGACGCGGACGGCCCATGATATCAAGCAGGATGGTGCGCAGATCCGCCAGGACCGCCTCACGGCTGTCATTGCCGGTTTCACGTATGCGATCCTTCAGGCGGTCCATGATATCCATTGCGGCAGCCATGCCCACATCTGCCTGGATCAGGAGCGTTTCCAGATCATCCAGCATAGCTTCGTCAAAACGGCCGGCCCCGGCAGCAATCCGGGTCAGTCCGGCAGCAACAAACGCACGTGTTTTTTCCAAACCACGGCGAAAAGAATCTAATAAACCCATAAAGGTCCTCCCTTTATCTTCATTTCTGTCAGGCATCGGCTGGAGCTGCCGGCCTGATTTCAATCCGTCAGCTTCATTGACAGGATGCGCGATATACCGCGTTCCTGCATGGTGACGCCATACAGCCGGTCGGCCGCTTCCATGGTTCCTTTGCGGTGTGTCACCAGAATAAACTGCGAGTCATGAGCGTAGCGCCCGATATATTCAGTGAAGCGCAGCACATTGGCATCATCCAGAGCCGCCTCGACCTCATCCAGCACGCAGAAAGGTGTTGGCCGTAGTTTCAGGATGGCAAAAAGCAGGGCGATCGCGGTCAGGCAACGTTCGCCGCCGGAAAGCAACAAAAGGTTCTGCAGTTTTTTGCCGGGTGGCTGCGCTTTTATTTCAATACCACAGGCCAGGACGTCCTGTTCGTTTTCCAGATTCAGTTCAGCAGTGCCTCCGCCAAACAATTCCGCGAACACCTGGCTGAAGTTCTCATTGATGCGGTGAAAGTGTTCGACAAACTGCATCTGCATGGCTTCGGTCAGTTCCTTGATCACACCAGTGAGCTGATGCCTGGCCTGTTCAATATCATCACGCTGCCTGGCCAGAAACACATAGCGGTCACGCACCGTTTCATATTCCTCGACTGCAGCCAGGTTTACAGTACCCAGATCCCTGATTGCGTTTTTCAGGCTGTTGACCTGACGGCTGGTCTCCTGACGGTTAAGATCTGCCTGGCGCCAATCAGCCGCCCGTTCAACCGTCAGTTCATAAATCTCCCAGAGTTTATTTTTCGCGTCATCGATCAAACTTTCAATACGCAGGCAACGGGCTTCATTCCGGCTGATCTCACCTTGCAACGCGGCAATCCGACCGGTCGCCGCCTCCAATTTGTCGAAAAACGCGCTTTGTGACTGTTCCAGGCGGTTCTTCTCCTCAAGATCGGCATGCATTTCAGCGGCAAGCGCAGATCCGGCACGATTAACCTCATCGATCTTGGCGGCCAGAGAAACTTTAGCTGACCTTATCTGTTCCATTTCAGCACTGGCGGCAACCTGTTCCTGTCGGCGCCGCAGCAGCCGGCTTTCCTGACCGGAACGATCCAGTTCGATCCTGCTGATCATTTCTTCAGCAGACTGCAGCGATTCTTCTACGGACTGCAGCGAGACACGCCATTCCGTCATTTCCTCACGCAGGTCATCACGTTTTTCCCGTTCAGCGCGGCTGATACCTTCCTGCTCCTGGACGCGCGCCCGGATCCGTTCGGAACGCTCTTCCAATTCAGCGATGTTTTTACTGATGGCGGTAACATCAGCGCGAATTTTCCCTGCCTGCTGCCCCAGCTGGTCGTCTTCATCCTGCAGAAGCTGCTGGCGGGCAGCCACCTTGTCCTGCTCGGCCACCTGAGCGGTCAACCTGGCTTCCTCCCGGATACGCAGATGCGACTGGGTTAATTGTTGTTTTTCGAATTCATCCAATTGCCTTGCCAGCTCATGCAAGGCCAGTTCTCCGTCAGCCAGTTCCTGTTCACCGGCTTTGATGACCCTTGCGGCATTCGTAAGAGAACCGGTCAATGTTTCTATTTCCCGGCCGCGGCCCAGCAGTCCGCTGCCGCCTTTCCGGTAAAATCCGCCGCTCATGGATCCGCCCGGATTGAGCACATCGCCTTCCAGTGTGACAATCCGGCAGGCATAACCTGTTTTACGTGCCATGGCGACGGCCTGGTCAAGTGTACCGGCAATCACGACACGGCCCAGCAGATATTCAGCAGCCGGCCGGACCTTTTCATCCATCTGTACTAGGTCACTGGCCAGGCCGATGTAGCCAGGCAAATGATTCATCTGGCTGATCAGCCGATCTTCCAGGCGGCGTGGCCGTATGGACTGCAGTGGAAGGAACGTGGCACGCCCGGTACGGCTTTGCTTAAGCTCACTGATCAGTCTCCCGGCCGTTTCTTCTCTGTCGGTCACGATATTTTGGATGGCCGGGCCCAGGGCGGTTTCCACCGCAAGCTCATAGCGTTGGTCAACTGCAAGCAGACTGCCTACGGTGCCCAGGATGCCCCGGGCAAACGATGCGTCCCGGTCTGCGCGGTCCAGCAGATGACGCACAGCCTCGTTGTATCCTTCGTGGCTGCGTTCCAGATCGGATAAAGTCTTGAGGCGAAAGGCCTGGTTACGCTGGGACTGTCGCTGAGCTTCCAGGGACGCGCTCAGCTTGTTGACAGCAGAACGCTGCTGTTCCAGCGCCTGTGCGGTCTTTATCTTTCCCTCTGCAATGTTTTTTTCGGTCTCAAAAATCTTTTGCAGGCCGCCTTGCGTTTCTTCCTGTAACAGGCGCAAGCGGTCCAGATCACTGGTCATCTCCATCAGTTCCTGACGGATGGTCCTCCGCCGGCTCTGCACCAGCGCGACCTGGTTTTCTGTCTGGTTGAGATCATTTTTCTTGTCAAAGAGCACATCAGCCAGCTGATCCAGCTGTTGTTTGTCCGTTTCAATCGCTTTTTCCGCAGAATCCAATGTACTGAGAATCGCCTGCATCTCCGCTTCTGTCTCGCTTAAGCGACCCTGATAAAGCGCTTGCTGCCGGCGCAGCGTCGCTGTTTTTTCTCTACGGGTGTTCAATTCATCACTCATCTGCGACAGGCTGCCTGCCAGCTCCGACGCTTCCGATTCAGCCGTTTTCAGCTGTTCCTGGAGATAACGCACGCGCTCGTCATGCAACGCCATGCGGCTGTTGTTTTCGCTGACTGCCGCGTTCAGCTCCGCCAGACGACGCTGCTTGCTTGTGATCTGTTCTTCCAGCGTCTGCAGTTTTTCACTTGTTTTGCGGTTGTCGTCTTTGAGCACAGCCAGATCCCGGTTGGCCGCTGCCAAATCAGCATGCACCAGTTCTTTTTCTGCCTCGGCATCGGCCAGTTTTTCCTGCTGCTGGTCGATGGCGTCCAGGATCAGGGCAATCTCGGCGTGTTTCAGCGTCTCACTGAGTGCCATAAAGCGGCGCGTTTTTGCTGACTGCTCTTCCAATGGCTCCAGGCGGCTTTCCAGCTCGCTGATCAGATCATTGATGCGCAGCAGATTTTGTTCGGTGCTTTGCAGTTTGCGTTCAGTCTCATCTTTTTGAGATTTATACTTAACAATACCGGACGCTTCCTCGAAAATACGCCGCCTGTCTTCTGAGCGGTGGCTGAGGATTTCATCCACCCGGCCCTGACCAACAATCGAATAGCCGTCCCTGCCCAGACCCGTATCCATAAAAAGGCGGGCGATATCTCGCAGCCGGCAGGTTGTCTTGTTAAGCAGGTATTCGCTTTCTCCAGAGCGGTAGAGGCGTCGGGTGATCTGAACTTCACTGTATTCCAGCGGCAGTTTTTGGTCGCTGTTATCAATGACCATGGTCACTTCAGCAAAGCTCATCGCCCGCCGGGACTGTGTGCCGGTGAAAATGACATCTTCCATGCGTGAACCGCGCAGTGTTTTTACACTTTGCTCACCAAGAACCCAGCGGATGGCATCAGTCACATTGGACTTGCCACTGCCGTTGGGTCCGATGATGGCGGTTACGCCTTCGTGAAAAGTAATGACGGTGCGTTCCGGAAAAGACTTGAAGCCTTGTATTTCCAACGCCTTGAGATGCATGTTCTATCCCCCGGTGGTGTCGTCTTCCTCAGGTCGCGTACTGCAGCCGGAGCGATCACAGTCCAGCCTGCCCAGTGCTTCCCTGGCAGCCTGCTGCTCTGCTTCTTTCTTACTGCAGCCGATACCGGTCGCGATCAGCTGATCATCGACCAGAACGCCGGCCGTGAACTGACGTTCATGGACGGGACCGGACTCTTCCATAATCTGGAACTGCAGGATGCTGTTTCCGCGCGTCGCCTGAACAAGTTCGAGCAGGCGACTCTTATAATCATACACCAGATCACCGGCAATAGCCAGTCTCAGGGGATCTTCAAGCAGGTTCCGAATGACCTGACAGGCCTTCTGATATCCAGCGTCCAGGTAGATGGCGCCCAATATGGCTTCCATCGCATTAGCCAGATTGGATGGCTTGTCGCGTCCGCCGGTCGCTTCTTCTCCTTTGCCGAGCAACAGCAACTCGCCCAGTCCAATATCCTTAGCCAGGCTGGCCAACGTGTTTTCTCGAACCACCAGCGCGCGCGTTTTGGTCATGATGCCTTCAGCGAACTTCTCCGGACGGCGAAAAAGGACATCGCTGACTGCCAGATCCAGTACGGCATCACCGAGAAATTCCAGCCGTTCGTTGTCCGTTGACTCTTTATCGCGATGCTCATATGCAAAGGTGGAATGGGTCAGGGCTTCCTGCAACAGTTGCCGGTCAGAAAAAAAATGACCAATGGTCTGCTCCATCTGCCGTAAAGCTCTGCCTAAACCAGCAGCCATGACATGGCCAGAAGCCATGCGGCTGCCTTTTGCGAAAAAAAGCCCCCGAAGGGGCTTTCCGTCAAGCATTGTTCTTGATGAAGTCCACGGCGTCTCCGACTGTCTTGATCCGTTCAGCTTCTTCATCCGGGATCGAGATGCCGAATTCCTGTTCCATGGCCATGACAAGCTCAACGATATCCAGTGAATCGGCATTGAGGTCATCAATGAAATTGGAATCCATGGTCACCACGTCAGCGTCAACGCCGAGTTGATCAACAAGAATATTGCGGACACTTTCAAAAATACTATCTGTCGACATGCGGTTTTCCTCCTGTATTTCAGCCATTAAGGTTTTGTAGAACACCTTCGGGCAAATGCATATCATAGTTTTATTTGATTATCAAGGAATTGTCAAGAGCAGATGGATAAATTCATTTTTTCTTCATGTTTGCCGGTGCCGTGACTTTTTTAACCTTTTAGCAAAGAACGGCTGTTGTATAGGTAATGCAAGCCAGACAAGATGGTCAGGAAGACAGAAACCCACAGGATCAGGTTGTTGAACCCGATGATCCAGCCAGCAGCAACAAACGGTTCCAGCAGACGGATCAGCAGGCTTTCAGCCAGGATCAGCAGGACAGCGATGATTTGCGTCACAGTTTTGGCTTTGCCCAGCCCATCGGCGGCGATAACGGTACCCTGCTCTACGGCGATCAGGCGGATACCGGTGATCACAAACTCCCTGATGATAATCAGGATGGTGACGATCGCATGCACACGCCCCAGCTGAACCAGGGCAATCAATACGGAGACCACCAGCATCTTGTCAGCGATGGGATCGAGGAATTTGCCCAGTGTTGTCACAAGGTTGCGGCTACGGGCAATCTTTCCGTCGATCAGGTCTGTTATTGAGGCAACAGCAAAGATGAAAAAGGCGACCAGGTGACCGCTCTGGCTGATAAACAGGTTCCAGGCAGCAAAACGCTGTTGCTCAGGCAACGGCAGGAGAAACAGAATAATCGGAGGAATCAGCAAGATACGCAGTATCGATAAACGGTTGGGCAGATTCACAATACCGTCACTCCTGTCATTTCATAAGCGTCAGCGTCAGCCAGACGGACGTTGCAGGTCTGGCCCAGGTGCAAGTCATCAGAAGCAGCAGCGACATAGATCAGCGGATCAACCTCAGGTGCTTCCCCATAACTGCGACCTACGTAAAATATACCACGATCTTCGACAGATTCAAGTGTAACCGCAACCACCTGTCCAATCCTTTCCCGTGCTTTTTCTGTTGCGATCAGCTGTTGACTGGCCAGAAGGCGTTTTTCCCGCTGCGCGGCGGTTTTATGATGGACGCGCGGCCTCATCGACCAGGCCGGTGTTCCTTCTTCAGGGGAAAACACAAAGCAACCGAGGCGGTCAAAACGCATGTCCCGCAAAAGATCAAGCATAGCCTCAAAGTCCTCGGCTGTTTCCCCGGGAAAACCAACCATAACGGTCGTGCGCAGGACCACATCGGGCAAAGCCGCCCGGATCCTGGCAACAGTTGCCCGGATGTCGGCAGCTCGGTCTTTACGGTTCATGCGCTCCAGGACAGCATCCGAACCATGTTGAATCGGCATGTCCAGATAATGAGCAATTTTGGGTTCCCGGCGCATCACATCAAGCAGCTCATCAGTTATACCGTCTGAATAGGTGTAAAGCACCCGTAACAGGCGCAAATCCTTTATCTTACAGATGGCCAGAAGCAGTTCCGGCAGGCGGCGGCGCCCATACAGGTCAAGACCATACCGACCGGTGTCCTGAGCGATGAGGATCAGTTCACCGTAACCATCTGCGGCCAGACGCGCCGCTTCCTCAACAATTTCTTCCATCGGCCTGGAACGGAGCGGGCCGCGGATCGACGGAATGGCGCAATAGGCACATCGATTTGAGCAGCCTTCCGCAATCTTGATATAGGCATAGGACGCCGGCGTAGACGGACGCCGCGAGACCATCAGATGAGCCAGGCTTCCCGGTTGCCCGGGCATATCATAGCAAGCTTCCCCACCGGCCAGACGGCGCAGCAACGTAGCGATCTTGCCATAATCTGCCGTTCCGAGAACAGCATCCACTTCAGGCAGCTGATCACGGATTTCAGCAGCATAACGCTGGGACAGGCAACCAGTCACCACCAGGTGGCAGGCCTTGCCTTGCGGTTGCTTGAAGTCGGATAATTCCAGGATAGCGTTGATCGCTTCTTTTTTCGCGGGTACGATAAAACCGCAGGTATTGACAATCAGGGCATCAGCTTCGGCGGGGTCAGCGACAGAAAGCCAGTTGTCTTCATATAAAATCCGGCTCATGCATTCAGCATCAACCTGGTTTTTGGCACAACCCAGCGAAAGTAGATAAAAGCGCTTCTTCGGCAGCTCAGTGGTTATTTTTTGTTCAGACAGGTCTATCGCTCCAATCGGTAGCCTGCTACGGCATCATGGCCGGTGGCATACCAAACAACATGATGCCTCTTCAGCACGCCACTGTCAATGGGCAGTCTGGTTTTCGATGCTGCGACCGGCCGAGGTATTCCAGTAACAAAAGAATTTTGCAGCGCTTTATCCACAAAAAAAGAAAATCAGATTTAGCTGTCAACCAGGTGGAGAGCGCTAATCATCAAGCCGCAGGGTTTTCCTGATCAGCTCACTGTCAAAACCGCGACCAGCCAGAAAGCGGGCAATGCGCAGAGACAGGCGCTGCTTGTCCTGACGGGACATATTCTCCTGTCCCAGCTCGGCCAGCTCACGGGTAAACCGTGTTCCGATGAGGTCGCGGGCCAGCTCATGGTCTGTCATAGCTTCTTCCATTGCCGTTTCAACCGCTTCTGGTATCAATCCCGCCTGCAGCATCCTCTGGCGCAGCGCAAAGCGTGATTCAGCCTGCCGGCCATGCCGTTGCCTGACCATGCGCCGGGCGATCTGCAAATCATCCAGATAGCCTTCTTCTTTGAGTTCTTTCAGAACTTCCTGAATCAGATCATCCGGGAAACCGGCATCTCTCAGTCTGGAGGCGACCCGACCGGAAGGTTTTTTCGCCAGACCCAGAAAAGTAATGGCATCCGAGCGGGCTTCCTGCAGCTTACGCTGCTGACGTCGTGTCTCATCTGACTGGGCTTCAGCCATCGAGCCCCAGGATATCTTCTTCACGCTCCTCTTCCTCCTCCGCATGTGCTGCTGTCCCCTGTGTCAGTGCAAGCTTCTGGCGTACCAGTTGCTCGATCTCAGCGCACAGTTCCGGGTTGGCTTTGAGAAACAGGCGGGCGTTGTCGCGACCTTGTCCAATGCGCTGGCTTTTATAGGAAAACCAGGCACCGCTTTTATCGACGACATCTTGATCAACGGCCATGTCCAGAATACAGCCTTCACGGGAGATGCCCTCCCCGTAAATAATATCAAATTCAGCCTCCTTGAAAGGCGGAGCAATCTTGTTTTTTACCACTTTAACCCGGGTCCGGTTGCCGACAATATCGGTTCCGTTGCGCAGCGTCTCGATCTTGCGCACGTCAAGGCGGACAGAAGCGTAGAATTTCAGGGCTCGCCCGCCCGGCGTGGTCTCCGGGTTGCCGAACATGATGCCGACTTTTTCACGCAGCTGGTTGATAAAAACAGCAACAGTCAAGGATTTGCTGACCACGCCGGCGAGTTTCCGCAAAGCCTGGGACATCAGCCTGGCTTGCAAGCCGACATGGGCATCCCCCATCTCGCCGTCAATTTCCGCCTTGGGAACCAGTGCTGCGACAGAGTCGATGACAATGATATCGACAGCGCCGCTACGCACCAGAGCTTCGGTGATTTCCAGGGCCTGTTCACCCGTATCCGGCTGGGAAACAATCAGGTTGTCGATATCGACACCCAGCTTGACGGCATAATGGGGGTCGAGTGCATGCTCAGCGTCAATGAAAGCGGCCGTCCCGCCAGCGCGCTGCGCTTCCGCGATCATGTGCAGGGCGACCGTCGTCTTGCCTGACGATTCCGGCCCGAAAACCTCCACAATACGGCCACGCGGCACACCACCCACCCCAAGTGCGATGTCCAGAGATAAAGCGCCGGTGGGAATAACCTCCACCTGCACACTGGCCTGCTCCCCCATCTTCATGACCGCCCCCTTGCCAAACTGTTTCTCAATCTGGCTGAGGGCCGCGTCCAGGGCCTTCAATCTGTCATCAGCGTTTTTCTGCGTTACTTCCTGGTTGGACTTTCCAGTCCCTCGATCTCCTCTAGCCATATCTACCTCCAGAATAGAACAATCGTTCCTTTATGTGCATTATATCGGCCTTGCACGTTCAAGTCAAGCGCCTAACATCGGCAAAAGCCGGCAAAAGAAGCTGTTTTCTGCTTACTTCTCCACAGCTGCCAGCTGGCATTCAGGCAGCAGGGCGACCGCGCAAGCGGCCGGCCAGACCGTTCAGATGGCTGATGAACTGGCGTGATTCTGGCATGCGCAGCAGCCAGGCGACGGCCAGGTATGCCGCTGAACCGAATAATGCCCGCACCGCGTACCAGACCAGCTGTGCAATTTTGCCTTCCGGGTCAAACGGCAACTTGCCAGCAAGCAGCACCATCAGGATCAGCGCACAGGTACAAAGGGCGCAGCGGATCATGAAAGGCCATAGTTTTTTAGGCGCGGCACCCGGAAAACCCCTGCTGTAAAGCATGTACAGCAAAAACGCGCTGATCAGACTGGTCAGCATGTAGGCAAAAGACAAACTGCTGACACCCAAGTTGCTCCAGCGGGTTAAAAGCAGACAGAACAGGGCATTGAGCAGTAAATTCAGCACGCCGTTATATAAGGCGATTCGGGTCACCCTGCGGGCATAAAATGCCTGATTCGTGATAAACACAAAAGTCTGGGCGACCATAGCGATGCAGTACCAGCGCAGAATCGAAGCGGTGACCACAACGCCTGCGTCCGTATAATGACTGCTCCACTGAAAGATCGCCCGGATGGTGTCCTGCTGCATGGCCAGGAAAAGCGCGGCTGAAGGAAAAACCAGAAACAGAGCAGAACGCAGGCTGCTGCTGTAAAGTGTACGGCCTTCGCTCTGCTGGCCGGCAGCATGCGCACGAGCCAGGGATGGCAACATGACGTTGCCGATGGCAATGACGAAAACCCCATAGGGCAGCTGCCAGGTCGTTGTCGCCTGGCGCAGGGCTGTGACCGCGCCGGTGAACTGACGGGCAAAAGCCGTCAGGATTATGGTGTTGACCTGGACGATGGAACCGGAGATCAGTGTCGGCACAGCCAGGTAGAGCAGCCGGCGAAACCCCGGGTCGTGGTAGTCAAATGAAAAAACATAATGCTGGAACGCTTTGCGGGCCAGGTAAAACTGAAAAAGGAAATAAATGAGGGCTGAAGCCATGACACCTGAGGCAACACGCACAACCCCGCTGGCTGATGCCTGGCCCAGCAGGACCATGGCCAGGACCACACAGATGTTGTAAATGGAAGGGCCGAATGAAGTCGACGCGAACTTGCGGTACGCGTTGAGGATGCCGATGCACAAGGCAGCCAGCATCATGAAAAAGACCTGGGGAAAAAGGGCTCTGGTGACCCGTACAGCCAATTCAATGACGGCAGGATCCTTGCCCTGATTGTATAAGGCGATCAGACCAGGAGCCGCCACTTCGCCGATGAGCACGGCCAGCAGCATGGCAACCGCGGCCAGGTTGATGAAGATGCTGATGCTGCGCCATCCCTTCTTTTCCTGGCGCCGCTCGATCGCGGCCGATAGTGTCGGTGTAATGGCCGCCTGAATAGCCCCGCCGACCAGCAGCTGGTAAAAAAGGTCCGGGATCTGAAAACCGATCAGGAAAGCATCTGATTCGACGCCCAGACCGCCAAACACCGGGACAATTAGGATCTCGCGCAGCTGCCCGGTTATTTTGCTGAGCAGCAGGCCGACCATCATCAGAACCGTTGCGGTTGTCCGGGTCAGGCCGGTCTTGCCTGCTTTCCGTTCTGTCGCGACAGGCTGAACCGCTTCAGCCGGTTCTTCGGCCTGGGCTGGTATACCGATATCAGCCCGACGAACCGGAGCATGCTGTTCTGAAGCTTTCTTCTGCGAACGTTTCACCGAACCAGCTGCCTCCTGACCAGATTATGCGCGTTCAACGCAGCTACTTTACGTATTCTGGCCCGGTTTCTGCCTTGTTGCAGCAACTGGGTCTCCTCGCCCTGCGGCCCGGATACCGCCAGCCAGACAGTGCCGACCGGTTTTTGTGCGGTTCCGCCACCTGGGCCGGCGATACCGGTGATGGCCACTGCCCAGTCTGTAGCGAACAGCTTGCGGCAGCCACGTGCCATAGCCAAAGCACAAGCTTCGCTGACAGCGCCTTCTTGCTGCAGCAATGCTGTACTGACACCAAGCTGCCTGGTTTTAACGTCATTATCGTAGGCAACGATTGATCCCCGCAAGACCCGGGAAGCATCAGGATAATCAGTCAGCTGAGCCGTAGCCAGACCGCCGGTGCAGGATTCGGCATAGCTGATCGTCTGGCCGCGCTCAATCAGCAGATCCCGCAGCACTTCCGGCATGGTCCGTGTCCCTACTTCGTAGATAAAAGAGCCGACACGCTGGCGTACAGCCTCCAGTAATCCGGCTGTCCTGTCTTCTTCATCTTCAGAACGGACAGCCTGGGTGATACGGAAGACAACCTCACCTTCAGAGGCATAAGGCGCCAGAGTCGGGTTCTGCTGCTGATTGATCAAATCCAGCAACGCTGTTTCTGCGGAAGACTCACCGATACCGATCATGCGGACAAAAACGTGACGCAGGCGCGCCCGGGTACGGCTGCTGATCCAGGGCACGACAGACTCATCAAACATCAGCTGCATCTCCGAAGGAGGTCCAGGCAGCAGGATCAGGTGGCATGGGTGGCCATCCTGGATGTACGCGATGATAGCGCCCGGCGCTGTCCCGTTGTTGTTGGGCAGCGCGATGCAGGGGTCAGGCAGTTGGGCCTGCTTCCAATTGTTATCAGTGGCCTGACGCCCCATCCGCTCGAAATAACCGGCAATCGCCGATCGGCTGGGTTCATGCAGGCGCAGGGGCAATCCGGCGACCTGGGCGGCCACAGCCATGGTCAGGTCATCTTGCGTTGGTCCCAGCCCTCCGGTCAGGATAACGATATCTGAACGGGCTGCTGCCTGTCGGATGCAGGCGGCCAGCCGTTGGCGGTTGTCACCAACGACCGTCTGGTAATAGGAATGGAGACCCAGAAGGCTTAATGAACGGGCTAGCCAGGACGCGTTGGTGTTGACAATCTGGCCAAGCAGCAGCTCGGTTCCCACACAGATGATCTCCGCGCTGGTTACACCAGCGTTCTTCGTTTCTTGCTGATTCATCAATCGTATGCCTCCTCTTTTCGCTGGTTATCTGCGTCCGGCCTTCGCGCACCCTCATCTGCCGCATCACTCGGGTCAGCGGCATCCTGCTGTTTTTCCTCTCCTTCAGCCAGATCGAGCCCTTCCAGTTGACGGCGCACCTTTGTCGCATGGCGCAGGCAGGCTTCTGTTTCAGCGGCACTGCGCGTCAGCCGTCCGTGCACTTTGCGTAGACTGTCCTCATAGCGCTGCAGTTCATGCTGCAGGCTGCTGAGCGCTCCGGCGATGAGCAATGAACGTCTTTCCATGGACTGCAGGCGGAAAACCGCACGCAGTCCGGCCAGGATGGCCGCCATGGATGTAGGCCCGGCCAGCAGCACATGATACTGGCGGTACATTTCGGCAGCCAGGGCGCCATCGCGCATCGCTTCTGCAAACAAAGTCTCCCCCGGCAGATACATGATGGCAAAATCTGCCGTTCGAGGCGGCAGAATATACAATTCACTTATTTTCTTTGCTTCCTGGCGCAAGCGGCCAGTCAGTTCACGGCTGAAGACGGCTGCGGCTTCCTCATCATCCGCTTCACGGGCAGACAACAGCCGGTGCAGATAATCAAGCGGAAATTTCGCGTCAACTGGCAGAACCACTTCCTGGCCACTTTGATCTGAAGATATAAGAATCGCAGCGTCAACCGCCTCCTGATTGCCACTACGCAAACGCATTTGTGTCCTGTACTGGCCCGGGGCCAGCACATCGGCCAGCAGCCGCTCCAGATGCAGTTCTCCGATAATGCCACGTCCCCTTACCGACCCCAAAGCCTGCCTCAACGAGCGTACATCTGTGGCCACCAGCTGCATTTCCCTCAGGTTGGCAGCAATTTTCCCCATCTGCTCCTGTACAGACTGGCGGATGTTGTCCAACATCTGGCTGTTTCCCTGGCCGGACTGCTGCAGCTGGCTGAGGAACAGAGCGTTGATATCGCGCAGCTCCCGTCCGGATTCGCTGACCTTGTTGTGCAACGACTGCTGCAGCTGCTCCGTTTGCTGCTGGTACTGCAGGCTCAGCTGGTCAATGGAAAACCGAAGGAGCTGCTGCTGGTCATCACGTTCTTTAATGCGGTGGCTCAGGCGGTTCAGCTGAACAAGCAGAATAATGACCAGGAACAGCAGAAAAAGAGTCAGAGCAAGCATAAACCAGGAAGCGTCCGGTAAAAGCGCCGGGCCAGGAGACGCCAGCGGACAGGCCGTGATCATGGGGTCAGGCCTTCAATCCTGCAGAATGCATCAACGGTGTTCTGCAGCAGCATGGCAACCGTCATCAGGCCGACTCCGCCCGGCACAGGGGTCAAGGCTGACGCCACCGGCTCAACAGAATTGAAATCAACATCACCGACAACTTTCCCCTGTTCATTGCGGTTGATACCCACATCGACCACTACAGCACCAGGCTTGACATGCTCAGCGGTGATCATCTGAGGCTTGCCGATGGCGACAATCAGGATGTCAGCTTCACGGCAGACCGCAGGCAGGTCACGGGTACGCGAATGAGCCAGTGTGACCGTTGCATGTTCACGCAGCATCAGCTGGGCAATCGGCTTACCGACGATGTTGCTGCGGCCGACGATAACGCAGCGTTGGCCTTTGATCGGCTGCTCATAGGCCTTCAGCATGGCGATAATGCCGGCAGGTGTACAGGGAAGAAGGCAGTCCCGGCCCAGCGAGAGCAGGCCGACATTGACCGGATGGAAGCCATCGACATCTTTTTCAGGTTTGATGGCGCAGATGATGGTGAATTCATCGATATGGTCCGGCAAAGGCAGCTGGCAGAGAATGCCATGCACTTTGCTGTCCTGGTTGAGCTGATCAATCAAGGCCAGCAGCTCCAGCTGCGAAACAGAATCCGGCAGGTGATAACCATAAGAACGGATACCCGCCTCTTCACACGCCTTCTTTTTATTGTTGACGTATAAAGTTGATCCAGGATCCTCTCCCACCTGGATCACAGCCAGCCCCGGCCGTTTGCCGGCTCGCTGGCTTAGCTGCTCAACGGTGGCCCCGGTCTTGGCACGCAGCCTTGCCGCCAGTTCTTTTCCTCGCATGATTGTGCTCATTTTGCTTGCCTCCTTCATCTATATGGCGTTGATCCTTATGATCTTCTGGTCGCGCCGTTGCCTTGACAGGATACGGGTTTTTCGCGACCACGCTTGACGTCTTGTGTCCGCGCCTTTTTTGCCGCTGCATGCCCTCTGATATCAGGCATTCCGGTCCGCTGCCGATCAGGTCTTCCCGTCCGGCCAGCCGCAGTGCCTCCAGGACAGACCGCCGGTTCCCCGACAGGAACGGCTGGAGCAGGGCACGCTGCAACCGTTTTTCCTGCTGGTCCGGTACATGGATGGGCTGCATGGTCAGGGGGTTCAAACCGGTATGATACATGACTGTTGACAACGTACCCGGCGTTGGATAGAAATCCTGGACCTGCTCTGGTCGGCGCCCGGTTTTCTTCAGGTATTGCGCCAGCATAACCGCGTCCTCAAGCGTGCTGCCCGGGTGGCCGGACATCAGGTAGGGCACCAGATACTGGCGCAAACCAAGCTGTTCGTTCATCGCGGTGAAGCGCTGGCTGAAAGACTGGAAAGCGGCGCCGCCCGGCTTGCCCATGGCATACAAGACATTGTCGCTGATATGCTCAGGAGCGACCTTAAGCTGACCGCTGACATGGTGGCTGCAGAGCTGTTCAAAAAAAGAAGGGTCCCGGTCAGCCATCAAAGTGTCAAAACGGATGCCTGAACGGATAAAAACACGGCGCACCCCAGGCATTTTCCGAGCCTTTTCCAGCAGGTCGCGATAAGGTTTATGGTCTATTTCCAGCTGGGTACACGGTTCAGGAAAAAGGCACTGGCGTCTTCGGCAGACAGAGCCCGACCGCTGTCGGGCACACGCAGGTTGGTGAAAATTGGCTGTTGGTCCGCCTATGTCATGGATGTACCCTTTAAAATCAGGCTGCTTTGCAAGCTGATCCACTTCTGACAGGATGGAAGCGTCGCTGCGTGCCCGGATCAGGCGGCCCATGTGCTGGGTGATCGCACAGAAATGACAGCCTCCATAACAGCCGCGATGCGCGGTTATGCTGAATCTGACTTCCTGCAAAGCCGGAACACCGCCAAGTGTCTTGTAAACAGGATGCGCCTCACGTGTGTAAGGCAGGCTGTAGACACGGTCAAGAGCGTCGCTATCCAAAGGTCTGGCCGGCGGGTTCTGTATCAGGAAACGGTCGCCGTGCGGCTGGATGAGCCTGCGCCCCTGACCGGGGTCCTGCTCTTCCAGCTGAACCCTGGCCGCAACGGCGCAGGCTCGCAGGTCCAACCGTACCTGTTCCGCAGAAGGCAGCAGAACATGCTGGTCGTCCTGGGGCAGGCAGTCCCCGGCTAGTTCAGACGGGCTCTTGCCGGTGAGGTTGACCGGTTCAGAAAACTGATCGAGAAAAGCAATGGTGCGGCGCGGCAGCTGCTCTTTTCGCAGCAGTACCGCTGTACCGGGCAAAGCGTTGAGCCGTTCATGCGGCACACCACGGGCCAGATAGGTGGCGGCATCCAGCAAAGACCGCTCCCCTTCCCCGTAAACCAGCAGATCAGCCTGGCTTTCTTCCAAGATACCGGGACGTACGGTATCGCTCCAGTAATCATAATGGGCAAGACGACGCAGGCTGGCTTCGATGCCGCCGATGATCAGCGGGACAGAACCCAGTTGCCGGCGCACCATGTGGCTATAGGTGATGATTGCCCGGTCAGGCCGCTGACCAGCCTTTCCGCCGGCGCTGTAGGCATCGGTGGAACGCCGGCGCAGGGCAGCTGTGTAATGGTTGACCATGGAGTCAACGACTCCGGAAGAGATCAGAACCGCCAGCTCAGGCTTGCCCAGCTGCAGCAAAGAACGGGGATCCTGCACGTCCGGCTGGGCAATGATCCCCACCCGATAGCCGGCATCAGCCAAAACCCGGGAAATGATGGCACAGCCAAAAGAGGGGTGGTCGACATAGGCGTCACCGCTGATAAAAAGGAAATCCAGCGTTTCCCAGCCATACTGGCTCATCTCCTGGCGTGACATGGGCAGATGCGGCATAATCAGGGATTCTCCTTGGCTTTGAGTTCCTGATACTGCCCCTGGGTGATCAGGAGCTTGCGCGGTTTGCTGCCGTCAAATGGGCCGATGTAGCCTTGATCGTGCAGTGCGTCGATCAGACGGGCAGCCCTGGGGTAGCCGACATTCATGCGCCGCTGCAACAGGGAAACCGACGCATAACCTGTTTCTACCACAATATCAAGCGCTTGTGGCAGCAGTTCGTCATGCTCATTGTTGTTTTTTTCTTTGCTGGCGCTGGCCTGGGCGGTCATGATGGCATCGGATACCGCATCATCATAATCCGCGGCATGCTGGGTTTTTATGTAGTTGAGCACCTGCTCAACTTCTGAATCCGTAATGAAAGCACCCTGACCGCGCAATGGTTTCGAAGCGCTCTGGGGATAATACAGCATATCGCCTTTCCCCAGCAGTTTTTCAGCGCCCGACGTATCAAGGATGGTGCGTGAATCCACCTGTGACGCGACAGCGAAAGCGATACGCGACGGGATATTGGCCTTGATAACACCTGTGATGACATCAACAGAGGGCCGCTGTGTGGCGATGATCAGATGGATGCCGGCGGCCCTGGCCATAGCGGTAAGGCGTGCGATGGCATCTTCAACTTCCGTTGGTGTTGTCATCATCAGGTCGGACAGCTCATCAATCACCAGCAGGATCAGCGGCAGATGCTCATACTCCGCTTCATCATTGTCGGCGGAGAGGGCTGCGGCATTGGCTGCCGCCGATGCCTGGTAGGACGAGATGTCCCTTACAGCTTTTTCCGCAAACAGGCCGTAGCGTCGGACCATCTCATTAACTGCCCAGTTCAAGGTGTTGGACGCTTTCTTGGGATCGGTGACAACCGGGGCCAGCAAATGGGGTATGCCGTTGTAAACACTCAGTTCCACGACCTTGGGGTCGATCATCAGCAAACGCACATCTTCCGGTGAAGAACGGAAAAGGATGCTCATGAGAACAGCGTTGATGCAGACTGATTTGCCTGAACCGGTGGCGCCGGCAATCAAAAGGTGCGGCATGCGCGTCAGGTCACAGAGAATCGGATTGCCCTGGATATCGCGGCCGAGTGCCGCAGTCAGCGGTGAACGGGTGTTCTGGTATTCAGGTGACTCCAGCAAACCCCGCAACAATACCGGCTTGGTTTCCTTGTTGGGGATTTCAATACCGATGGCTGACTTCCCTGGAATCGGTGCCTCGATGCGAACGCCCAGGGCTGCCAGATTCAGTGCGATATCATCAGCAAGGTTGACAATGCGGCTGACCTTGACTCCGGGTCCGGGACTCAGTTCAAAGCGTGTGATGGTCGGTCCGGTCGTGACATGGACCACATTGGCCTGGATGCCGAAGCTCTCCAGCGTTTGCTCCAGTTTCAGGCCCATGGCATTGACGGCCTGGCTGCTGACCCGGTTGGGCGCGCTGTCATCCTGGCGCAGAAGGCGCATTGGCGGAATCTGGTAAGTCGGGCCCAGTGCAAGCTGGCGACCTGCTGTACGAGCGGTCTGCTGCGGCAGCGTGACCTCCGGTTTTACAGGCGCTGAACGGTCAGTCCAGTGGGCGCGGCCATTGCCTAGTTCATCGAATGATGGTTTGACCGGCACATCTGCCTCATTGGCTTGTTCCGGTTGTTCATCCGGTAATTCAGCAGGCGCTGATTCCGGATGCATGTTCTGGGAACCGGTGGTCACACGGTGAATACCTGCCGGCAGGTTTACCGGCCGTACAGGCTGCTCGGCTGCATCCACCGTCCTGATCTCCAAGTCGTAGGGAGCAGCTTTGGTGAGCGCGGCTTGGGCATGGCCTGTGTTATCCGCAGTGGCGTCAATTTCTTCCCTGACTTCAGCTTGCAGAAATTCAGGGACATCCAAATCTGCCGGTTCAGGTTCCGCAAGGCCATCTTCATAGTCGTCAGCCTGGAAAAAGCGCTTAAGGTTCTTGAGCAGGTTCGGCTTCTGCTGCCGCTGCGTCGACACTGATGCCGTGTCCTGCCGGCTATGTTCGGCTGTTTGAGCACCCGCATCTTCCGGCTGCAGGAGCAAGTCATAGCTTTTCTTGTCCTGAACGCTTTCGTCACGTGCCTCTCTGGCCTGATCCACATGTTCCCGCACCGCCTGATCCACCCTTTCACGGGTCGCGCTGAGCGCTTTTGCGGTCTGGCCGAACATGCCGGACAAAGAAACATTAAACAGCAGGATAACCAGTGAGAGCAGCAGGGCACTCAGCAGCACCAGCGAACCGATCGGGCCGGCAACGGCCAGTAGCGACAAAGCCATTCCGCCGCCCAAAAGGCCGCCACTGAGACTGCGGCTGCCTTCTTTTGCGATCAAGGACGGGTCTATGCCACTTTTCCAAAGTTGCCGCAGTGCCGTCCAGGCCTGGTACTGGCCGCCTTCAGAACGGCTGGCCGTGCGGATCGCCTCACTGTCTGTTGTCAGGAGATGCAGCAAAGCCGCCAGGCCGATCAAAAGAATCAGAACATAGGTAAAACGGCGCCGGGTGACACGCATGTCTTTTTCCAGCAGATAATCAAAGGCCATATAGGCCAGCAGTATCGGAAGAACAAGGGCCGCCACGCCAAGCAGTCCGAAACCGGCTGTTTGCAGGATCTGACCCAGCCAGCCGCTGCGTGCGGCAGGCAGATAAAAGGCAACACCAAAGATGACAGCTACAGCCAGGTAGAGGACACCGCTTATTTCTCTTTTTTTATCAACCTCTCGCCCCGCCATGAAGCTGACCCTCCCCACCATATGGCTGATGATCCTCACGTGTTGCCAGCCGACGCGCCGTCAGAAGCAAGGCAACCATGGTTTTCGCATCACGGATCATGCCGCGTTCAACCTGATCCAGCAGGTCTTCCAGCGGACAAGTGACACAGGACAGAAACTCACCGTCATCCAGATGAGCCTGGCCGGCTGTCAATCCTGTAGCCAGATAGATTGACAAAGCTTCACTGCAGTAGCCAGGTGATGGATAAAGCGTCGTAAGCAGATAAAAGCTGCTGGCCTGCAATCCTGTTTCTTCCGAAAGCTCACGCCTCGCACAATCCAGCGGCAGCTCCTGCGGCTCCAGCTTGCCGGCAGGGATTTCCAGCATTTCGCAGTCAAAAGCTTTGCGATACTGCCGGACCATGGTCACCTGCCCGTCATCATGCAGGGGAAGGATACAGGCGCCCCCGCTGTGCCGGACAATCTCCCGGCGCGAAGTGCGCCCGTCCGGTAAAGTGACCGCATGGACTTCAACATTGAAAACACGTCCGGAAAAGGGTTGATCAACCTTTTGGCTGGGTTCTTGATACAAATTTTTCATCCTTTCATCTGACGACTTTTATCGGATCTCGTCCCGCTTTTCTGCTGTATCGTTCTGCTCAGCGGTTTGGCTGCGCATCTTGCGGATCTCGGCCACGGCCAGCTGGTCGCAGCGGTTGTTGTAGTCATGGTCGGCATGGCCGCGCACCTTGATCCAGCTGATCTGGTGCTTGCCGGATACTTGAAGCAGTTCCTGCCAGAGATCCATGTTGCTGACAGGATCTTTGGCCGCGTTGCGCCAGCCGTTACGCTGCCAGTTCGCCAGCCACCCCTGTGTAAAGGCCGACACCAGGTAGGCGCTGTCACTGTAAAGATTAATCTTGCAAGGCCGCTTCAGCTGCCTGAGCGCCTGGATGGCCGCCATCAGCTCCATGCGGTTATTGGTTGTCGAGCCTTCTGATCCGCTGATGACCTTCTCGACACCACGGGCTACCAGGATGGCTGCCCAGCCACCTGGTCCGGGATTGCCGGAGCAGGCTCCATCCGTATAGATTTCCACGACATCAGTCATGGCTGTCCGTCGTCTGCTGCATCATGCGTGCTTTATTCGCGGATGAGGCGACCGCACGGATCAGTGCGGAGCGCAGGCCATCAGCTTCCAGGCTGGCGACCGCTTCAATGGTTGTGCCTCCCGGTGAACAGACCTGGTCTTTCAGTTCCGCAGGGTGGCGGCCGGTTTCCAGAACCATGCCCGCAGCGCCGTAAACCGTCATTGCGGCCATTTCCAGGGCCAGGTCACGTGGCAGGCCTTCGCGCACACCACCATCGGCCAGGGCTTCGATAAC
>LSQX01085313.1_pt3 | contig 54335 bp, 44 predicted proteins | sample 654561 | NCBI WGS metagenome assembly LSQX01 (sample SAMN04489861, study PRJNA283612) | anaerobic digester metagenome | isolation source: 4 biogas reactors fed with cattle manure at either 37C or 55C with and... | place: Denmark: Kongens Lyngby | collected 2014 | reverse complement strand
AGCACTGGCGCGGCTTCGTCTCCGAGGGGCACATGGCGCCCGACTACCCGACCGTCTGCCGTCAGGGCCTCGGCGGCGTCCTCCAGCGCATCGAAGACGCCGAACGCGCCCTCCGCCCGGATGACCCGCAGACGCCCGCGAAGCAGCACTTCTACGAGGCCGCACGCATCGCGCTCGGAGGCCTGCAGCGGCTCATCGAACGGTATGCCGACCTCGCGGCGGAGATGGCCGCGGAGGCCGAGGGCCCCACGTGGGCCGACGATCTGCGCGATATCGCCGCGGTCTGCCGGCACATCGCGCACGAGCCTCCGCGCAGCTTCCGCGAGGCGATCCAGCTTGGCTGGTTCATGTTCCTCGGCGTGGCGCTGGAGAACGCCACCCACCATCACTGCTTCGGCCCCGGGCGGCTCGACCAGTGGCTCTGGCGCTTCTATGAGGGCGAGCAGCGCGCGGGCACGGTAGACGAGGCGCTCGTGGACGACCTGCTCGCGCAGCTTCTCATCAAGTGCAACGAGTTCCAGGGGCCCTCGATGAGCGCGGTGATCCTCGTCATCGGCGGTCGCAGGCCAGACGGCTCCGACGCCACAAATGAGCTTTCGTTCCGCATCCTCGAACTCGCCGACCGGGCGCAGATGTACTTCCCCGGCATAGACATCTCGTGGCATGCCGATATAGACCGCGAGTTCATGCGCCGCTCGATGGCGCTGCTGCGCAACGGCTCCGGGCAGCCGTCCATCTTCAACTCAGACCAGATCACGAAGGGCCTCGTGCGCCACGGCATCCCCTTCGAGCACGCGGTGGACCACCTGCCGAGCACCTGCACCGAGACCTCGATCATGGGCCGGAGCAATCCGCATGTCGCGTGGCCCTACGTGAACCTCGCGATGTGCCTGCAGTACGCACTCTTCGGCGGCGTCCACCCGGAGAAAGGTCACGCGGATGACTTCGCGGCGGACGTGGGTCTGCGGCTGGCCGATCCGCCGATGGGATGGAAACGCAGGACAGGCAAGAATGACTGTCCGACGACGTACGCGGAACTGCACGATGCGTTCATGCGCGTCGTGCGCCATGCGGCGGAGGGCGCGATCATCCAGTGCAACCGCGACCTGTGGCTGCAATCGATCCACCGCCCGTTCCCGCTGCTTTCATGCCTCATCGAGGGCTGCATTGAGAGCGGCCGGAACATGTCCGATGGCGGCGCGCTGTACAACTTCATTCAGCCCGAAGCGGTCGGCGTCTCGAACGTCGTGGATAGCCTCGCGGCGATCCACGCACTGGTCGAGGAGCGTGGCGAGTACACGCTCGATGACTTCCGCACGGCAATCCGCGACAACTTCGAGGGCCAGGACGACCTTCGCCGCGCGATCAAGCGCACCTGTCCGAAGCACGGGACGGATGACCCGCTGGCCAACCGTCTCTTTGGCGAGGTCGCGGGAAGCTGGTGCGACTTCATCGAGGGCAACACGAACTACCTCGGCGGCCCGTTCTTCCCCGGCTTCCTCGGTTGGACGGTCTGGATCCGCTACGGGGAGATAACACCCGCGACTCCCGACGGCCGCCTCGCCGGTGAGCCGCTGGCGAACTCCATCATGAACTGTACCGGCGTGCAGACCCCCGGCTTCCCGGCGCTCGTGCGCTCGATCACCGACGACTTCGACCAGTCGCGCGGCCTCGGCGGCACCACCTGCAACGTGCGCTTCCAGGCGAACGTGCTCGACACCGACGAGGGGGTGGAGGCGCTGCTGGGGCTGGCGGAGGGCGCGATGGACCTCGGCGCCTACCAGCTTCAGTTCAACCTCGCCTCCACCGAGCAGATGCGCGCGGCGCAGGCGAACCCTGACGCGCACCGCGACCTCTACGTGCGCATCGGCGGCTACCTCGTGCCCTTCGTGCTGCTGGGCGAGAAGGCGCAGGAGGAAGTCATCGCGCGCGAGGAGCTTGGCTGGTGATAGACCGGAAGAACCTGCGCGAGGTGACGGGCACGATCTTCGACATCGATCAGACGGCGCTGCATGACGGGCCGGGCGTGCGCATGACGGTCTTCCTCAAGGGCTGTCCGCTGCGCTGCGCATGGTGCCACAGCCCCGAGTCGCAGGCCTTCGCCCCCGAGATCGTCTGGTACGAGACGCGCTGCACATACTGCGAGGCCTGTGTGGCGGCCTGCCCGCAGGGCATCCGGCGACCGGGAATGATTGCGCCGGAGGACCGTGCGCGCTGCACACTCTGCGGCGCGTGCATCGAGGCCTGTCCGGCGGGCGCGCTGGAGATCACCGGCCGTGATGTCACCGCGGGCGAGATCGCCGAAATGGCCCTGCGGCTGACCCCGTTCTTCGCGCGCACCGGCGGTGGTGTGACGATCACCGGCGGCGAGCCAACCGCGCAGGCTGACTTCGCCTACGCCATCGCGTCGCTGTGCCGCGATGCAGGTATTCACGTGGCGCTGGAGACCTGCGGCCTCGCGCCGTGGGAGACGCTGGAGCGCCTGGCGGAGGTCGTGGACCTGTGGCTCTATGACCTGAAGCTGGCGGACTCGGCGGCCCACGAGCAGTACACCGGTGCCGGAAACGAGCGGATCATCGCGAACCTGCGGTCACTGGTGGAAAGCGGCGCGAACGTGGTGGTGCGTGTTCCGCTGATCCCCGGCGTCAATGACGATGACGCGACGGTTCGCGCGATCGCCGAACTCGCGAGGGTGCTTGGTGTGGCGAAGATCGACCTGCTGCCCTTCAACCCGGCGACGGGCGGGAAGTACTCGTGGCTGGGCCTGCCCGACCCGCTGCCCAACGCGAAGCGCCAGTCGCCGGAGCAGCTTGCGGAGCTTCGGGCGATCTGCGAATAGCCGTTGCCTCGCCGTGCCGTGCCGTGTTCTCGTGCCAGTTGCACTTGCGCACCGCGCTGTTTTGCCTTAACCTAAAGCCCAACATTATCCGTGGGAGGCCGACCGACTCATGCGCGTAATCGGCGGCAGCGCGGGCTCATTGCGCCTTCAATGCCCGAAGGGGTTGCGCATTCGCCCGACTGCTGATATGATTAGGGAGACGTTGTTCAACAGCATCGGGCCGTACGTGCGGGGAGCGGCCTTTTGCGACCTGTACGCCGGTTGCGGCAGCGTCGGAATCGAAGCAGCCAGTCGCGGGGCAGATCCCGTCGTGCTGATCGAGCGGTCGCGTTCGGCTGTGCAGGCAATCAGGGTAAACCTTGAGCATACCGGCCTAGCGGATGCCGCCACGGTGATCCAGGGCGACGTGCTGGCGCGGTATGCGGATGCGGCAGCGCGTTTCGGGCCGTTTGACATTGTGTTCGCCGATCCGCCCTACGGCGTCGAGGAGCTTGCCGAGCTTGCGCGGCGTCTGCTGGCGGGTGAGGGGCTGGCCGCGGAAGCGCTGGCCGTCCTGCAACATCCGGGGCGGCAGGAGCTTGAGGGCGTTCCGGAGCCGGATCGGCGCAAGCAGTTCGGCGAGAGCATCCTCTCGTTCTATGACGTGGCGGGCGAGGGTCGATGACGGCATGAGCGAACTCAGCGCGAAAGCGCAAGGTACCGCAATCTGCCCGGGAACATTCGACCCGATCCATCTCGGTCACCTCGACATCATCGAGCGCGCGTCGGTGCTCTTCGAACGAGTCGTCGTGGTCGCCGCGGCGGTATCAGGCAAAAGGACGCTGTTCCCACTGCCCGAGCGGGAAGCACTCATCCGCGCGGCAGTGGCGCACCTTGAAAATGTCGAGGTTGACAGCTTCGATGGGCTGCTCGTGGACTGCGCGCGGCGCGTCGGGGCCATGGCTATCGTCAAGGGGCTCCGGTCAGTTGACGACTTTCAGCATGAGCAGCAGATGGCGATGATGAACCGCCGGATGCTACCTGAGATCGACACCGTCCTCCTCATGACCTCACCGGACGCTCAGTATATGAGTTCGAGCCTGATCCGCGAGATCTGGGCGCTGGGTGGCGACGTATCAGAGTTCGTGCCGCCCGCCGTCGCCGAGGCATTGGAGAGCGAGCGCCATCAATCGCAGCAGGAATGAAGCCGATGGAGAGGCCGTTGTGGCACCGGCGCAGCCCCCGTTGATAGAGGCGGAAACTGCGGCGGCCGACGGTCGTGTGCAGGGAGGTCAAGGGATGGAGATTCTGCGACTGCTCGACGAGTTGGAGGACATGGCCGACAGTGGTGAGAAGTGGTATTGCCGCTTCCCGCCGTTCATCGGCAAGACGGTCCTCGACGCGGCCGACCTGTTCGACCTGATCCACCAGATGCGCCAGAGCCTGCCGCACGAGATGACCGAGGCCACGCAGCTTGCGCGTGACCGCGACCGGATCCTCGAGGAGGCCCACGAGCAGCGGGCCAAGATCATCGAGGCCGCGCGGGAGCAGGCGCAGCTTATGACCTCCAACGACGAACTGGTCAAGCAGGCGGAGGCGCGGGCGGAGGATATCCTCGAGGAGGCCGAGGTCGAGGCGGATCATATCCGCTCGGAGGCCGAGGCCTGGGCGCGCAGTGTCGTCGAGCGCCTGGAGAACTACACCGATCGCATTCAGGCGACGGTTCAGAAGACAAAGAAGATGCTGCTCGCGCAGCAGCCCGGGCGCGAGCCCGAAGAACTCGGGCCGCCGCTTGAGGAGTAGCTACGGGTAACCGACCGCGGCCGGTCCACTCCGATAGGGCCGACGCCGGAGACGGCGTCGGCATAATCGCGTCCCCGCAGTTCGCACGGAGGTAGTCACGTGAACGTCCTTGTTGTCAATGCCGGTAGTTCCTCGCTCAAGTACGAGCTTTACGACATGCAGACGGAGCAGTCCCTCGCGAAAGGCCTCTGCGAGCGTGTGGGTTCCGCGGGGTCCAGCATCGAGCAGGAGACCCACGACGGACGGGAATTCGAAGCGGACGTTGAAATGCCCGACCATACCATCGCCTTCGAGAGAGCAGTCCACGCTCTGGTCAACGGCGACGCCGGTGTGATCGACTCGCTCGACGCCATCAACGCCGTCGGCCATCGCGTCGTCCACGGTGGCGAGGATTTCGCTTCATCAGTAGTAATCAACGCGGAAGTCGAGAGTGCGATAGATCGCTTCGGCGCGCTTGCCCCGCTGCACAACCCGCCGAACCTGATGGGCATCAAGGCCGCTCGCAAGGCCCTGCCGGACGTGCCGCATGTGGCCGTCTTCGATACCGCTTTCCATCAGACGATGCCGCGGCATGCGTTCATCTACGGCCTGCCATGGGAGATGTACGAGGAGCACAGCATCCGGCGTTACGGCTTCCACGGCACGTCGCACCGTTACGTCGCACTCCGCGCCGCCGAGTACCTGCGCGAGCATGGTATAGCCGATGAGGATCAGAAGGTCGTGACCTGCCACCTCGGCAACGGCTGCTCGATGACCGCGGTGAAGGCGGGCCGCTCGATTGACAACACGCTGGGCTTCACGCCGCTTGAGGGCCTGCTGATGGGCACCCGCAGCGGCGACCTCGATCCGGCCATCGTGATCTACCTCGCCCAGACGCTCGGCTACGCCATCGATGAGATTGACACGCTGCTCAACAAGCAGTCCGGTCTGCTGGGGCTGTCGGGCATCAGCAACGACATGCGGGACCTGCAGAAGGCAGCGAGTGAGGGCAATGAGCGCGCGCGCCTGGCCCTGGATCTGTTCGCCTACCGTGTGCGCAAATACATCGGGGCCTATGCGGCGGCGATGGGCGGCGTGAACTGCGTTGTCTTCACCGGCGGTATCGGCGAGAACGACCATCTGCAGCGCGAGTGGTGTGTGCAGGGGCTTGAGTTCCTCGGGATTGAGGTTGACCCGGCGAAGAACACGTACCCGCTGCCGTTCGAGAACGGCAGCACCGCGATCGGCACCGACTCGGCGCCGACGCATCTGCTGGCGATCAGGACGAACGAGGAATTGATGATCGCGCGCGACACGGCCCAGTTGCTGATGAACTAGGTGTGCGCGATTTGCAGTTGCGGGACGGGGCATCAATGCGTCTTCGTCCCCCACCCTCCGCTCTTTCGCTGTCAATTGGCTATTGACGGAGGTGCCGGTCTGCGGGCCGGCGAATAGGTGGCCCGTTGAGGGTCAGGACGTATCTGAGAACACATGGGGCTGAAGTATGGGACCTCCATCCGTCCGCGGGGGCAAGTGCGGGGGATGGGGTCCTCTACTTGTCCGGCGAACGGACAGCCCTCGATAGCGGCGCCCCAGTGGCGTCGAAGGTAAGGAGACGGCTGCATATGGAAGCGATCCAGGTTTTGGACTGGGTTGCTCTCGGTCTGGTCATGCTCCTGGCGGTACTGGCGGTGCATCTGCGCGACGTGCTCAAGGGCGCGTTGGCACTGGCAGTGATGTCGGCGATCCTCGCCGCCATGTTCTACCGCTTCGGCGCCCCATGGGCGGCGATGTTCGAGCTGAGCGTGTGCGCTGGCTTCATCACCGTGCTGTTCCTCGCGGTGATAGCGCTCACGGAGGCGAGGGAACAGCATGATTAGAGCCGTGGGCGTTCTGCTGTCACTGGCGATCTTCATCGGGCTGGTGGCGATCTTTTTGCTCGAACCCGAGGCATCTGTCAGACCCCTCGGAGGCCTCCCGGGCTTCCGCGAGATGATGTGGGATCTGCGATCGCCCGACCTGCTCGGCCAGATGATGATCATCCTCGCCGGCACCTTCGGCGTTCTGGTGCTGACGAAGGAAAGGATTGAGCGCTGATGACCCCCTATGCCGCCGCAGGTTTCGCGCTCGTCCTGATCGGGATGTACGCGACAATAACCCGCACGAACCTGCTGCAGATCATCATCGGTCTGGAGATCATGGCCCGGGGCGTCTCGCTGGTGTTTGTCCTCGGCGGCTTCCAGACCGGCACGATGGCGGCCGCGCAGTCGGTCGTCGTCACGGTCATTCTGATCGAGGCCGTGACCGTGGCGATCGCGCTTTCGCTCGTGGTCGCCTCCTACCATCACAATAAGAGCCTTTCGATCGCGGCTCTCCGGCGGTTGAAGGGGTGAGCTGTCACGTCTATTGAACTGCTCGCGCTGCTGACCATACTCGTGCCGCTCGGCGGGTGTCTGCTGATCCCGGTCTTCGGCCGGATCAACGAACACCTGATGAAGTGGTACAGCGTCCTTGCCGGCTTCACCACGGCGGCCCTGACCGTCCTGCTTATCCGAGCCGCTGCCGGACAGGAGATCGCCGCCACCTACTGGATTCCCGGCATTGACGCCAGCTTCGGCCTGCGACTCACCGGTATTGGCATGTTCGTCGCCGCCGTCGCCGGCTGCATCGGCTCTCTGGCCATCCTCTACTCGATCCGGTACATGGAGGCGCTTGAGGAGATCTACGCGCCGACGCGCTACTACTTCCTCACGCTGCTGTTTATCGGCTCGATGATCGCGCTGGCGCTGGCCGACAACTTCCTGGTGCTCTACATCTTCTGGGAAGTCATAGGCTTCTGCTCCTTTGCCCTTATCGCCTATGAGTATCACCGGGCGAAGGCTCGCCGAGCCGGGACGAAAGCTTTCATCGTCACCCGCTTTGGTGACATCGGCCTGCTCATCGGCGTCGTGGTGCTCTGGTCGGCGATGAGCCGCCTCGGAGCTGCGAATCCCTTCAGCATCAGCGCCACGATCGCGGCCGCCCTCGGCGGGCAGATACCGATTCCTGTGCTCACCATTGCCGGCTTCGGCTTCCTCGCCGGCGCGGTGGGCAAGTCGGCGCAGTTCCCGCTGCATATCTGGCTCCCGGACGCGATGGAGGCGCCGACCACCATCAGCGCCCTCATCCACGCCGCCACGCTGGTCAACGCCGGCATCTACCTGACCGCCCGGACGCTGCCGATGTTCTCGATGCTCGGCTGGTGGCTCCCGGCGCTGCTGTGGATCGGCGCCATCGGCGCTTTGATCGCGGCGCTGCTCGCGCTGGTGGAGAAGGACCTCAAGCGCGTGCTGGCCTTCTCGACTATCTCGCAGCTTGGCTACATGATGGCGGCGGTGGGCGCGGCGAGCATCTTCGCCAGCCAGTTCCACCTGCTCAACCACGCCATCTTCAAGGCGCTGCTGTTTCTCTGTGCGGGCTCGGTCATCCACGCCGCGCACACGCGGAACATGTACGAAATGGGCGGCCTCAAGCGCGCGCTGCCGATCACGCATGTAACGTTCCTGATCGGCACCCTGGCGCTGGCGGGTATCCCGCTGCTCAACGGCTTCTGGTCGAAGGACGCGATCTTCGAGGCGATGCTCGAGGTCGGGCAGATCGGCCCGCTGGTGATCCTCATTCTGACCGCGCTGATCACGGCGGTCTACTCGTGGCGCATGTACTGGCTGACCTTCCAGGGCGAGCCGCGCAGTGAGGGCCATCCGCATGAGTCGCCGTGGGAGATAACGCTGCCGCTGGCGCTGCTGGCTGTCGGAACGCTCGTCTCGTGGCTCTACGTAGGCCCCTACACCGCGAAGCTTGGGCTCATGCTGCCCTTCCATCAGATACACGAGATGGAGCTTGGGGAGCTGTGGAGCCACACGATGGGCAGCCCGATGCTGCTGGTGGGGCTGCTGGTGGTCGTAATCTTCGTAGTCCTGGGCGTTCAGTGGTCGCGCAAGGGGGCGCCGGTTCCGGCGGGCCCGCGGATGTGGGCCGATCTTGTAACCGAAACCAAGGCATTCGGCGACTGGTTCTGGGGCTTCTGGGTAGTGGTGATGCGCGCGGTGGCGTCGGTGCTGGCACTGTTTCAGACGGGCGATCTCAACTACAACAGCCTGTGGCTGGCCATCGGCTTCGTCGCCGTGCTGCTGATGTTCCTGGGTTGGGGATAAAGCCATGGAAGTGCTGCTTTCGATCGTGATACTGTCGGGCGGCGCGCTGATTGTCTACCTCATCGGCAGGCTCTCGCGCAGCCGCATGCTGACCGGCTTCGTGGCCTTCGTCGCGATGCTCGGGTCGGCACATGCCGTCTACCAGGTGTGGAGGATCCTTGAGCAAGGCGAGGTGACGGGCTGGCCGACGGCGGTGGCGCGTGCGCCACTGCAAAGCTACCTCACCGGCAGCTACCTCGGCGTCTTCCTTGCCGCCACCGCCCTGCTCTTGTCGAGCCTCGTTGCCATCTACTCGATGCGCTATATGCACCGGCGCAACATCGGCAAGTTCTACGCCCTGCTGATGATCATGACCGCCGGCATAGTCGGAGTCGGCTTCGCGGGCGACCTGTTCACGATGTATGTGCTCTTTGAGGTCATGAGCATCGCGTCCTTTGTGCTCGTGGCGTTTGAGCGCGAGGAGTGGGAGCCTGTCGAGGCAGGCGTCAAGTACCTGGTTATCTCCACCACGGGTTCGCTGCTGGCCCTGCTGGCCATCGCGATCATCTACTCGTGGACCGGCAGCCTCGACCTCGCGGCGATCCCGGCGCTGATGGGGGCGCACGCCGGCGGCGCGCAGATGATGGGCGTAATCGCAATGCTGGTCGTCGGCTTCGGCGTCAAGGCCGCGATCGTCCCGATGCATACCTGGCTGCCGGATGCACACTCGGCGGCCCCGAGCGGCATCTCCGCGATGCTGTCCGGTATCGTCATCGAGGCGGGCCTGATCACGATGCTCAAGGCCCTGCTCGCGCTCGGTTCGGTGCAGTTCGGCCTGCTGATCGTGATCCTCTCACTGGTGACGATGTTCGTCGGGAACCTCATCGCGCTGCGCCAGAGCGACCTCAAGCGGATGTTCGCCTACTCGTCGGTGGCTCAGATGGGCTACATCGTGATGGGCGTTGGCTTCGCGCTGGGCTTCCCGCATGTAGCGGGCTTCGCCGGTATGCGCGGTGCGCTCTATCACATTCTGAACCACGCGATTATGAAGGGCGGCGCCTTCCTTTGCGCTGGCGCCTTCCTCTACCTGCTGGGCACGCGTGACATGCGCAGGCTCTCGGGTATCGGGCGCCGCTTCCCGCTGATCGGAGTCTGCTTCCTGATCTTCGCCCTCTCCCTTGCCGGCACGCCGCCGTTCAACGGCTACTTCAGCAAGGTGCTGCTGGTCCGGTCGGGCGTGGACGTCGGCGGGATAGGGATCTTCATGGTCATCATGCTGATCCTCAACAGCGTAATATCGCTCTTCTACTACCTCGGCGCGGTGAACACCGTCGTCTTCGGTCCGGTGCCGGAGGACCGCCCGAAGACGCTCAAGCCGCTGCCACTGATGATCGTACTGCCGATCGTCGTGCTGGGCCTGCTCTCGCTGCTGCTTGGTGTCCTGCCGCAGATCGGGCTGGAGATCGTTGACCCGGCCGCCGCGGAGATTATGGCCCTGCTGGGCGCGGTTTGACGATGCCGCAAAAGTCCATCTGAGCGCTGAACATTAGTGCGGAGCGCGGTGTCCTAGAGAACCGCGACCGATGCCGCATGGAGGATCACGGAGATGACGGCGTCAGGCGTGTTGTACCATCCCGTAACGGTATTTGCCATCAGCATGTTCGCGGCCTCGCTGATCTACGCGCTGGGTCGCGCGATTGCGCCTGCTTCGCGCGTAGTCGGTGGCAAGCTCAAGACGTACGCCTGTGGCGAGAATGTCGAGGGGGAATCGTTCCCAACCGCCTATCACCTCTACCACGCGGCCTTCATCTTCACGCTGCTTGATGTCGTGGCGCTGGTGATCGGCACGGTCCCGCGCAGCCCGACGCTGTGGCTTGCGGGTGGATACGTGCTGGTGGGCTTGGTGGCGATGATCATTCTGTTCAAAGACTGACACAGAAGTCTGATAATAGAGGGTGTAACATGCTCAACGGATTGGTGAAGTGGGCGCGGGGAAAGAGCCCCTGGGTCTGCCATCTGAATTGTGGTTCCTGCAACGGCTGCGACATCGAGATCGTTGCCGCGCTGATGCCTCGCTTTGACCTCGAGCGTTTCGGCGTACTGCTTGAGGGCACTCCGCGCCATGCCGACGTGCTGCTGGCGACGGGGCCGGTCACGCGGCAGATTCGCGACCGCGTTGTCCGCGTCTACGAACAGGTGCCGGACCCGAAGTTCGTGGTCTGCGTAGGCACCTGCGGCGTCTCCGGGAGCCCCTTCTATCCGGGGTACAACGTACTGGGTGGGGTTGATGCGGCAATTCCGGTGGATATGTACGTCCCCGGCTGTCCCGCGCGCCCCGATGCCATCGCCTACGGGGTACTGAAGCTTCTGGGGACGCTTGACCCGGTGGCCCAGGCGCTGGTGGAGAAGATCGAGGCCGAGCATGACACCACCGGCCTCGTCTACACGCCCGAAGAGATGGATGAGCAGCGCGCCAGCACCGAGTCGCTGGGGCAGAGTCCCGCGCGGGGCTGAGCGCCCGGCGCATGAGCGGAGAGGGATTGCAGTGACGGCGTCCGAGCTGATCGAACAGATCCAGGCGCAGTATGGCGGCGAATTGACCGAGGCCAATGCCTCCTCTGAGGTGGAGGTCTGGGTCGGCGTGCCCGCCGTGGACGTTCAGAAGATGGCACAGTACATAGTTGACAGTTGGGCTCCGGTTCACCTGTCAACCATTACCGGCAATGATCGCGGCGCTCACATCGACATCATCTACCACTTCGTCGCCGACGGTGTATCGCTGAACCTTCGTGCTGCCGTGGACAAGGCCGTGGACGCAATCGATACAATAACCCCGATCGTCCCTGCGGCGATCATGTACGAGCGTGAGATCACCGACATGTTCGGCGTGACCATAAGCGGTCATCCCGACCCGCGACGATTGGTTCTGCCCGAGGATTGGCCCGAGGGCGACTATCCGTTGCGGCGGGACGACAGCGGGGCGGAGGAGGGCGAGGAGAAGAATGGCTAAACTTTCGTTTCCCGTCGGGCCGCAACACCCGGCGCTGAAAGAGCCCGAGAATCTGCGCTTTAGCGTCGATGGCGAACTGGTCGTGGACGCGGATATCCGCATCGGCTACGTGCACCGCTCCATCGAGCGAAGCTGCTCGGAGCGCAACTACGTGCAGGACCTGTATCTGTGCGAGCGCGTCTGCGGTATCTGCTCCAATGCACATACACAGGCGTTCTGCCAGGCGGTTGAGAAGATCGCGGGTGTGGAGATCCCCGAGCGGGCTCAGTACATCCGCATGATGATGCACGAGTTCGAGCGCATCCACAGCCACATGCTGTGGCTGGGCGTCGCCGGCCACGAGATCGGCTTCGAGACGCTGTTCATGTATGTGTGGCGCGACCGCGAGGTCATTCAGGACATCCTCGAGATGGTCTCGGGCAACCGCGGCCACTACGCGATGACCATGCTCGGCGGCGTGCGCTACGACATCACGCCGGAGATGGTCACCAAGATACGCGAGGGGATCGCATTCCTGCGCCAGCGAGCGGAGCACTACGCCGACATCGCCACGACCGAGGCAACCTTCCTCAAGCGCACGGTAGATGTCGGTCCGATCTCCGGGGCACGCTGTCAGACGCTCGGTGCCGTGGGGCCGGTCCTGCGCGGCTCCGGTGTGGGTTACGATGTCCGGCGCGCCTTCCCCTACCTCAAGTATGACGAGGTGGAGTTCGAGGTGCGCACGTCGGAGCTTTGCGATGTGCTCGGGCGGACGCTGGTGCGCGTGCTGGAGGTCATTGACGCCTGCGATATCATCACTCAGGTGCTCGACATGATGCCCGAGGGCGATATCACCACGCGCTTCCCGCGGAAGGTCCCTGAGGGCGAGGCTACCGCGCGCGTCGAGGCGCAGCGGGGCGAGCTGATCTACTACGTGCGCAGCAACGGCACGGATGTGCCCGAGCGCGTCAAGATCCGCACCCCAACCCTGGCGAACCTCCCGGCTTCGCTTGAGATGGTCACGGGCGGCTACATTGCCGACATCCCGATCACCTTCGCGTCGATCGACCCGTGCTTCTCATGCACCGACCGGATGGTCGTGCTTGACGACGTGAACTCCGGCGACAGCCGGACGATGACATGGCCGGAGCTTGTGAAGCTCGGGCGCCGCAGCTAGACCAAGACACCCGGGCGGGCAGGAGGGCAGGAGGGCCGCCCGCCCGGGTGAACAGGAGACGAGAGGACCGTCAATGCAGGTGTTGACGCCGCTGTTTCATATGCTGATCTTCCCGGGCTTCCTCTTTCTGGTGGCCTTCGGGCTCTTCGCATCGTGGGTGGACCGGAAGCTGATCGCGAAGTTCCAAAACCGCGTCGGCCCGCCGGTCATGCAGCCCGTTGCCGACCTCGTGAAGCTGATGGCGAAGGAGGATATCATCCCCGAGCACGCCAACCGCGTGATGTTCGCGGTGACGCCGCTGGTGGCGCTTGCGGGGGTGATCGCCTCGATCATCTACATCCCGCTCTGGGCCCCGGCCGCGGTGAATGCTTTCGAGGGCGACCTGATCGTCGTCATCTACCTGCTTACGCTGCCGGCGTTCGCGCTGTTTCTCGGGGGTTGGTACTCCGCGAACCCGTTCGCGACGATCGGTGCGACGCGCGTGCTCACGCAGCTATTCGGCTACGAGGTGCCGTTCTTCCTCGCGTGCCTCGGGCCGGCAGTCGCGGCGGGTAGCTGGTCGATCAGCGAGATCACGCACGCGCAGGCTGACGGCCTGTGGCTTGTTACGGCCGCTCCCGTCTCCTTCATTGTTGCGATGATCGCCCTGATCGGCAAGCTCGAGCGCGTGCCCTTCGACACGCCGCAGGCAAAGACCGAGGTCATTACCGGCCCCGAGATCGAGTATACCGGCCGGCGGCTGGCGGTCTGGAAGCTGACCTTCCTGACCGAGACGATAGTGGGTTCGGCGCTGATCGCGGCGCTCTTCCTCGGCGGCCCGCACTTTTGGGGCATTCCGTTCGCGAGCATGGCCCCGTGGCTCGCTGGAGTCGTCGGGATGATCGTGCTTGGCGTGAAGATACTCCTGATCGTGTTCTTCCTATCCCTCGCCCAGGCGGCGCTTGCGCGCCTGCGCATCGAGCAGATGGTGCAGTGGTGCCTGCTGTGGCTGGGCATTCCGACTCTGATCAACATTGGCGTCATCGTCTTGATGATGCGCCAGGTGGGAGTGTAATTCGATGGCCCGCAACTTAGGTATCGCCGCGATGGCGATGGAACTGATGGAGAGCCTGTTGCTGCGTAAGCCCGCAACGGTGATGTATCCGATCGAGCGGCTCAGCCCGCCCGAGCGGTTCCGCGGCAGACTGCGCTACGATCCCTCCGAGTGCAGCCTCTGTGGCCTCTGTCAGCGCGATTGCCCCGCCGACGTCATCAAGGTGGTGCGCAAGCGCGTTGAGAAGGAAGATGGCACGAAGGAAATGACGGGCCATCTCGAGTTTGAGATGGATCGGTGCGTCTTCTGCGGCCAGTGCGCCTACTCGTGCAATAAGGGCTCGATCACTTTCACGCGGGAGTTCGAGCTTGCGCAGGGCTCGCGGGACCTCTTCATGATGAAGAGCGAGTCCGCGAACGTGGATGACGAGGAGTGCGATGTGGACACCGACGTCGTGCCCTAGCCGGTTGTCTGCGCCATGTTGCTATACCAGAGGGGGTGCGGTCGGACGCCGCACCCCCTTCTCTTTGGTATCCTTGACCGCCGTCGTCAGTGGTCGTAGAATCTGCGCCAGATCGTTGACCTCATCCGCCGGAGGCAGTGCTATGACACCTCGCGAGCGCATCCTCGCCACCCTCAGCCACCAGGAGCCGGATCGGGTGCCGCTCGATCTGGGCACGACGTTCGTCACCGGTATCCACCGGATAGCGTACGAAAGGCTGCTTGGTGCGCTCGGGATGGGCGACCTCCCGCCGCGCCCGCTGCTGGACCCGTTCCAGCAACTGGCGATGCCTCACGAAGAGGTGCTGCGCGAACTGGGCGTAGATACTCGGAGCGTGTACCTCAAGCTTCCGGGTCGTACGATCCAGAATCAAGAGGAGGATGCCGACTACCTCTACTGCACGGATGAGTGGGGTCTGCGGCGGCGGATGCCACGCGATGGCGGTCTCTACTATGACATGTGCGCACATCCGCTTGCAGGCGTGGAGACGGTCGAAGAAGTAGAGGCCTACGCCTGGCCCGACCCGCTCGCGAAGCTTGATCTGGACGCGCTGGAGACTGCTTGCTACGAGATCAAGTCGTCGGGCGATTACCCGGTGATCGTGGGGGGCTTCGGCTCGGGGATGCTGGAGTTGGTGCTCTGGCTGCAGGGATATGACCAGGGGTACATGAATCTACTGGTTAACAGACCGGTGACTGAGGCGATCTTTGACCGCGTGGCGGAACTGAAGATTATCTACGCCGAGGCGCTGCTGGAGCGGGTGGGACCCTTCGTGGACATCTTCTACAACGGCGATGACATCGGGCTGCAGCATGGGCCGATGCTGAGGCCGGAGTGGTTCCGCGATCTCCTCGCTCCGCGCTATGTCGCCTACCACAGTGCGATCAAGCGGGGCGCGCCGCAGGCGAAGCTATTCTTCCACACCTGCGGTTCGGTGGTGGATCTGCTCCCGGACCTGATTGCCACGGGCATCGACATACTCAACCCGGTGCAGGTCAACGCGGCGCAGATGGACGATACGGCCGCGCTCAAGCGGGCTTTCGGCGACGATGTGACCTTCTGGGGCGGCATTGACACCCAGCAGGTCATGCCGCGTGGGACGCCGGAGCAGGTCCGGGACGAGGTGCGCCGGCGGATAGACGATCTTGCGCCGGGCGGGGGCTACGTGCTCAACACGGTGCACAACATCCAGGCAGACGTCCCGGCGGAGAACGTCATAGCGATGGTCGAGGCTCTCGACGAGTTCGGCTGGTACTAGCCATCAGTCCATGCCGTACTGCAGTGGACGAGGCGCGCGCGGTAGACGCAGGAGGCAGAAATGAACGTGGCGGCACGAATAGACGGCATTCCCCGCTCCGGCGAACCCGGTGAGGGCAACGAGGCAATCGCGTACTTTTCGATGGAGATCGGCATCAAGGCCGCTATACCGACCTACTCGGGTGGCCTCGGAGTACTGGCAGGCGACACCGTCCGTGCCGCGGCCGATCTCAACATCCCGATGATCGTGGTGACGCTGCTTTACCGCAACGGTTACTTTCAGCAGCATCTCGATCGTGACGGTAACCAGACGGAGAGCCCGGTGAGGTGGCAGCCCGAGGAGGTGCTGCGCCCCGTCTCCCGCCGCGCGAAGATCGAGATCGAGGGTCGCGAAGTGGTGGTTCGCGCCTGGCGGCACACGGTGGAGGGCATCTTCGGCGGCCACGTGAACGTGGTATTCCTCGACACCGATCTCGAGGAGAACGACCCGTGGGACCGCGCCCTGACCGACGACCTGTATGGCGGTGACAGCCGCTACCGTCTCGCGCAGGAGGCCCTGCTGGGCATCGGCGGCGTGGAGATGCTGCACGAACTGGGTCTTGACGGCAACCTCATCTACCACATGAACGAGGGCCATTCGGCACTCCTCACGCTGCGCCTGCTTGAGCGGCGGATGGTCGAGAAGGGGCCGGAGAAGATTCACGAGGAAGATACCGAAGCGGTGCGCAGCCAGTGCGTCTTTACCACCCACACTCCTGTCCCGGCCGGCCACGACAAGTTCCCGTGGGACCTCGTAACGCGGGTGCTGGGGCCGCGCAGGGCCCGGACCCTTGAGCTTGCAGGCTGCAGGCAGGAGACCGGCCTGAACATGACCTACCTGGCGCTGCGCTTCTCCCGCCACATCAACGGCGTCGCGATACGCCATGGCGAGATCTCCTCGGACATGTTCCCCGACTACCCCGTGGACTCGATCACCAACGGGGCCGATGTGGACATGTGGACTGCCGAACCGTTCCGCCGCCTGTTCTGCGAACACATTCCCGAGTGGCGGCATGACAACCAGTACCTGCGCTACGCCCTCGGAATCCCGCTGGAGCAGATCGCGGAGGCGCACCGGGAGGCCAAGCAGGCGCTGCTCGATGAGGTGAAGCGGCGCAGCGGCGTAGCCCTCGACATAGACGCGTTGACACTCGGCTTTGCGCGCCGCGCCACGGAGTACAAGCGCGCCGACCTCATCTTCTCCGACATCGAACGACTAAAGCGGATTGCGCGGAAGGCCGGGCCGCTGCAGATCCTCTACGCAGGCAAGGCGCATCCGCGGGACGAGGGTGGCAAGCGGATGATCCGCGAGGTGTTCAATGCCGCCCGGGAGCTTAGCGATGACGTGCCGGTGGTCTACCTCGAGGACTACGACATAGACCTCGCGCGCTACCTCGTCTCAGGTGTGGACGTGTGGCTGAACACCCCGCTCAAGCCACACGAGGCCTCCGGCACCAGCGGGATGAAGTGCGCCTTCAACGGCATCCCGAGCTTCAGCGTTCTCGACGGCTGGTGGGTCGAGGGGCACATCGAGGGGATCACCGGCTGGTGCATCGGCGACCGCGATACCAGCTCCGAGACCGAGCAGGAGCAGGCGGACATCTACGATGCCCTCCAGCACACTATCATGCCGCTGTACTACGAGCACCCGCTGGAGTTCGCACGGATCATGCGCTACTGCATCGCCTTCAACGGCTCGTTCTTCAACACTCAGCGCATGGTGACGCAGTACTGGAAGAGCGCGTACCACGAGGTGATCGCCGACACCGCGCCGGTGATTGACGTGGCCGGAGCGGCGCAGCCGACAGCCGACAGGCCGCGCCTTCCGAAACGTGATGCCTGCGACTAAAGCACGAAAGGAACAGCCGGACTAGCTTTCCGTCTTCGCCTCCGGCTGATCGGCTCTTTCGATCACCACCACCGCATCACCGGGCCGAACCCTCTCGTTAACCGGCATCCAGACGTGCTGCGCCGCCTTGCCACGCTTGACGTTCTCATGGTCGAGGCGCAGCTTCTCCACCGTCTGGCGGAAATCCGTCTCGGGTCCAACGATCTGCACGCGGTCACCCACCCGCAGCGACATATCAAGCTGCACCAGCGCCTCCATGAAGCGCCAGCGGAAGCTGATGACGTTGCCGATCTTCACTCCCCGGACGACAAATTCGCCCACTTCTCACCCCGCCTCTCCGGCACCCCTGCGCTCATCGTAATGCTCCTGATAGAGCCCCACCCGCACGCCAGGCTCCCGGGCGCGCTCGATCATCCTGCGCACGACCACCATCTGCGAGGCAGCGGCCAGCTCATCTTCACGGTCTCCCATGCCCGTCGCCTGAGGAGGGGCGATAGAACCTTCGTCGGGCGCAGCGTACATCCTTTCGCGCTGCAGGACTGAAGCCGCGCGCGGGGAAGATGGCCTGAGTGCAGCCAACTGTCGCTTCGAAGGGGAGAAGATCATGGTCATTGATGTCCACCACCACCTGCCGCGCGACTGGCGAGAGTTCATGCCGAAACTGCGCGACAAATGCGCCGAGCTTGGCATTGACCGTGTTGCGATGTGTACCTCCGGACCGCCCGGAGCCGGCAACCTGCAGCTTTACGAAGCGCTGCAGGAGCATGGCGACTTCATGCTGGCGCTCGGCTACGTCCGCATCGGCGAGGATGGGCCGGGAGCGATCGACGATCTGCACTCGATGGGCTTCCACGGCGTGAAGGTCATCCGCCCGACCGTAGACTACGATGATGACACCGCGATGCCGGTGTGGGAGCGCTGCGCGCTGCTGAACATGCCGGTGCTCTTCCACCTCGGGATCGTGGCGGCAAGCCGCATCGGCGATCCGCTGCGCGATGTCTCGATCGATCGCATGCGCCCGGCACACCTTGACCGCATCGCGCGCAAGTTCCCGACACTGTCGCTGATCGGCGCTCACCTGGGGAACCCGTGGTATGACGAGGCGGGCGAGGTGGCGCGGATGCACCCGAACGTCTACTTCGACCTGACCGGCTCGACGATGAAGAAGAAGTCGCCCGCGTTCCTCTCGGACGTCTTCTGGTGGGCGCGCAACGAGCAGTACGGGAAGATGGGCGACAAGCACCCGTATGAGAAGATCGTCTTCGGCACGGACGTAGGCATTGATATGTTGGAGGACGTGATGAACGACTACCGCGCGTTCTTCGATCACGTGGAGATGAGCGAGGAGCACTGCGCGATGATCATGGGCGGCACGGTGGCGAAGATCTTCGGGCTGGAGGGATAGAACCCCCTTCCCGTGGCACGGACACTCCTGTCCGTGCGGCCGTCGTCGTTCGGAGCGACGCATCCCGTCGTCTGGATGCGTCGGCCGTTTCGCGGACCCGACTCCGGCCCGGCGCACGGACAGGAGTGTCCGTGCCACGGACCGACGACGGCGCCGCTCCCTATTGCCGCCGCGGTCACACAAGGACACCGCCCCTGCTATCGCGAACACACCAGCGGAGGTGAGGCGTAGTGACGGTACAGGGCGAGCAGGTGGTTGGCTGGATCGCCGCCTTCGTGGCGCTGTGGTGGATTATCGACTGGCTGAGCCTGCGGCAGGAGGGCGAGGTGCTGCCCCTGCAGCGCGCGCCTCTGCGTGTCCTCGCGGACGTGCTGCGCAAGCTCCGCCGCAACAGGAGCTTCCTCGCGGCGATCGTCGCCCTCTGGCTGATCGGCGCCGCCACGAGCGGGCTGATCATCTACTTCCGCCACCTTGGCGCCGCGCTGCCCGAGCAGGCTCCCAGCCCACTCATCGCCGGCCCTCTCTCCTTTACCGACACGGTGCCCGAACTGCTGGCCGGGGAGCTTCCGGAGGCCCTACCACGTCTGCTGGAGGTGCCGCTGGGTCTATGGGGGCGCGCGCTCTTCGTCGTGCTGCTGATCGCGCTGATCGTGCGACTGAACCTCGACCCGCCCGAGGAGATCGGCGCGGAGACTGCGCGCAAGCTGCGCTGGCCGGGGGCGCTGCTGGTGCTCTACCTCGTCGCGCTCGTTGCCGTGATGATCGCCGGTCAACCACTCCTCGACGAACTGACGCCGGATGGACGATACGCGCGGGTCTACACGTGGTTCGTCATCTTCCACCTGGTGATCGTGCCCGGGTTGCTGCTGGCTCCGGCGATCGCGCTGCTTTGGCGGCTGGTGCTGGAGATCGCGCGTGATGGCGCCTGGAGCTTCACCAGCGCCATCCGCTCGCTCGCCGATAGCTGGGTGCCGGTCGCGATCGCCCTGCTCGTGGCAAACGCCCTGCGTCCGCTGGCGGTGCTCGGCGGGGGCTACGGTGGTGCGTGGGGGATCGCCTACCTCGTGCTGCTCGTGCTGCTCGTCTTTGTGCCATGGGCGACGCTCGACCGGCGATACGAGCTTACCGACGCGTTGGCGCATAGCTGGCGACTGTTCCGGCAGCGGCCCATCGAGGTGATTGCCTTCCTCCTGCGTTTCACGCTGCTCTTCGCGGTCCTCGGCGGGATCGTGGCGCTGTTCGAGCCGTCCGCGCCCACGTTAGCAGCCCCGTGGTACATGCCGCTGCTGGAGATGGTTCGCTACGCGCTGCTTCTGCTGCAGGTGATGGTGCTGGCGCGGCTGTACGTGCATCTGAACGAGTTGCTGCGGGTGGACGACGCATGTACCGGGTGTGTGGTCGGTCCTGACAGCGAAGCCGATATATAGCCCGCCAGACGAGCTGTCTGAACAACGTCAAGCAGTGGAGCCTCGGGATTATGATGTACGCTCAGGACTACGACGAGAGGCTGCCGATCACGGCGGCTCGATCGTCCAGCACATCTGGTTCAGCGGCCTCAACCCCTACGTCAAGAACGAGCAGATCCGCTGGTGCCCCTCGGACCAGGACCGCGGCGGTGATCCGGACCTGTGGGGAAGCTACCTGATGAACGGGCTGCTCACCGTAGGCGGCAGGCCCATGCACATCGTCGAAAAGCCCTCAGAGACGATCCTGATGGGCGAGCGGGCCACCAACTGGCGGAACATGGCGGGGCACGATCCGAGCGATGACCACAGCCCCTACTACGACCTGTGCTACGACTGCTGGCTGCCGGACGGAAGCTGGAGCGCCGGGACGGTCACCTGGCCGCCGGTCTTCGAGGCACGGCTCGACACCACGCGGCACAACGGTGGCGCCAACTACGGCTTCCTCGATGGTCATGCCAAGTGGATGCGCTGGAACGAGACGGTGAAGTCGCACGCGAACAACCTCCACGACCTGCACTGAGCGGCATTCGCGAGATTACTCCCCCGCCTGACCGGGCAGAATTGATGTGCGCGAGGGCGGGGGAGACAGGAACACCCGCGCCGAAGGATTCGTTACGGGATTCAGGAGGCGATGATGAGGCGCGTGGTGCGACGGCAGCTTGCAGGGAGTGCAGACGCGATCGCGGCGACGTTCGCGCTCGTGGTATGCCTGCTGCTGGTAAACGCCGTCGTCATCGCTCCCGCGACGCATCACCACGAAGAGGAGCATCACAACCATCACTCGTGTCTGATCTGCAAGGTAACCTGGACGGGCTCGTGGGTTCCCGCGCAGCCCGCCGAGATGATCAGCGACGAGCAAGTCGTCTTCGAGGTGCCGACCCCGGAGGCTCCCGAGCGTTCCGTTGACCTGTGCCCATTCGCGCCGGTTCGAGGCCCTCCGGTCCACGCGTAGACCCCATGTTGCCGCGCACGTTACATGCGAGCACCGCCAATCAGGCGGGCGCCGCGCCTACTCACCCCATACATGGAGGTCACGCTCATGGTGCATATACAACGTCGCAGACATGGCTTCACGCTTATCGAGTTGCTGGTGGTGATCGCGATCATCGCGATCCTCGCAGCGATCCTCTTCCCGGTCTTCGCACGAGCCCGGGCGAAGGCGCGCCAGACGGCCTGCTTGAGCAACGTCAAGCAGATCAGCCTCGCGCTGATGATGTACGCCCAGGATCATGACGAGACCTGCCCGCGCACCGGTGGCGCCTGGTGGGAGCCGCTGATGCCCTACGTCAAGAACGCGCAGGTCTTCCGCACACCGGCCTACAGCGATGACGCCACCGCATCGAGTGACTACGTCATCAATGGCCTGATCCTTCACGGAGAGACCATAGCCAGCTTCGAGCGCCCCGCCGATCAGATCGCGATTGTCGTCCGCGCACCCGGCAGTGCGTCGCTCGGCTACCATCCGTGGCCGAACGACTACAACCCCGGTCCGCCGACCTGGGATGACCTGTCGCTCTATGTGGGCGGTTCCGGGGCATCGTGGTTCACGGCGCGGATCGGCCACGATGTGCACAACGACGGCTCCAACTACGGCTTCATGGACGGCCACGCGAAGTGGTACCGATGGGAGCAGACGCTTGAGCCACAGCTACCGGGCCTGCACAACATAGACCGCACGATCCCCGGCTGGCATCACTGAAGCTGAGGACGCGGCGCAGACGTACCCGGCGGCCCGGATGGGGATCAACTCCCTCCGGGCCGTCTTCTTTTGCAGGCCCTCCCACGCCGCACGCCGAAGGCAATATCAGACGGCGCAGCAAGCCATCCTCGCGAAGGGGTGACGGGCATGGAGTACGTGGTGTTCGGCAATACGGGGCTGAAGGTCTCGCGCCTCTGCCTCGGCGCGATGAACTTCCCGCTCGAGTGCGATTTCGAGACGACCGTTGCGACCTTCCAGGATGCCTTCGACGCAGGGATCAACTTCATCGACAACGCCGACGCCTACGGTCGCGGGGAGTCCGAGGAGGTCATGGGCCGCGCGCTCAAGGAGACCTCAGAGCAGCGCGAGAACTACGTGATCGCCACCAAGTGCTGGGTGAAGATGTTCGACCGCAAAGGAGGCGGGGGAGGGCGCGGAGGTGGCTGCTCCCGGCGGCATATCATCCAGGCCTGCGAGAACTCGCTGCAGCGCCTGCAGACGGACTACATAGACCTATACCAGCTTCACCACCCCGACCCGATCACGCCCGTCGAGGAGACGCTTGAGGCGCTCGACCGGCTCATCAAGGACGGGAAGATACTCTACGCGGGTGTCTGCAACCACTACGCCTGGCAGATGGCCGAGATGCTCGGGAAGGCGTCGCTGCACAACCTGCAGCCGATCATCTCCGCTCAGGTCTCCTACAGCATCCTCGACCGCGTGATCGAAAACGAGACGATCCCGTTCTGCCGCAAGTTCAACGTGGCGATCATGGGCTATGGGCCGCTGCGCGGTGGCATCCTGACCGGCAAGTACAAGCGCGATGAGGAGCCACCGGAGGGGTCGCGCTTCAGCAACCCGCGCATGGCGAAGCACGTGCTGAGCGACGATATCTTCGACACGGTCGAGGAGCTTGAGGACATCGCCGAGCGCAACGGGATGCTGATCCACCAGCTTGCGATGAAATGGGTGCTCAAGAACGAGGCGATTACCACGCCGATCCTCGGCGGCAGCAAGCGCGAGCACTTCCAGCCGATGTACGGGCTCTTCGATATGGAAGTTGATCCGGCGGACATGGAGCGCATAGACGAAATGAGCGAGCGCCACCGCTACCAGCCCTTCGGCAACCAGTCACAGGTGGGCGGTTACCCGAATGGGCCGGCCTACTGGTGAGCGCATGTCATTCGCTCTGCAATCGCCGCTCCGGCGAGACGTAGAGGTAGGGATGCACCGCGCCCTCGACCTTGAGGCGTATGTACTGGATGTACGTGCCATCCGGCTGGGGCTGCGGTTCGGAGATGACCACGTGGATCGGGTCATCGCCCGGCGGCAGGTCGAACACTCCGTCCCCCTCGCGGATGAGGCGCGGCTCGCCATTGCCGACCTGCGCCATGAATGCCTGGTTGCGCGAGGTGCCCACAGTGAGTGTTGCGGGCGCCTGCGCGTCGCTGCGGGCCAGCCAAAGCTCATATGGCGCCCACGTCTTCACGAAGAATAGCCTGCCGCCGATCTCGTCGCCCCCGAAGGTGGGGAAGGCGACGTGGCTGCCCTGCACATTCACCGCGTACCACGCCTGCCCACCCGCGCCGCCGGTGATCCACAGCGCATACGTCCCGGTTAGCGGCGCATCCACGCTGAACTCGCTCTCTTCGCCGGGAGATACCGCCTCGTTGCGCAGCACGGAGCCGTCGGGCGTGATCAGCGCGTATTGCAGCGCGAGCGGCCGCGCCTGCCCGGCAAGGTGCCTCAGGCCGACAGTGACGCGCCCCCCTGCCTCGGCGTGGATGAGGAACTGCTGCAGGTCACGCGTAGGGATCCACCGGTCATCCCCTGAGCCATCGCCCACGGGAGTAAGCTGTGGGATCGGCCTCGCGGCCAGCGCCGCGACATCCATCTCCGCCACCATCGGCACCACCGACACAAATGGGATCGTGGGCTCCTCGCGCCCGGCGGCAAGATCGGCAAACGCGGTTCTGTTGGCCTCGCCAAAGGCGCTCCAGCGTGCCCCGGCGGCCTCGCGGTCGGCCTCGGCAGCGTCCGCTCCGGGCAGCAACATTCCGATGTGCCAGTTGCAGTAGCCATCGGTGCGCAGCAGCGTGTGATACGCCTGCACGCGGATGTCCTCCGGCCGGTAGCTGTCGGGGCGGAACCAGAGGATGAAGCGGTTGTGAGGGTTGAGCGCCTTGACCTCCTCCTGCTCCCGGAGCAGGTCCTCGGTCAGGCCGCTGCCGTTGTACATGCCCCAGTTGTCGATGACCGCGGGCGCGCGTTCGGCGCCTCCGTGGACGCAGAAGGGCCGCGTTATGTGGTGCGTGTGGCGCGCGGGCATGATCGCGATGGAGAGATCGGGGTTGATACCGTGGATCTCCTCGCACCAGCGCCTGACGACCTCCTCCCAGCGCGCCTGATACCACTGCATGTAGGCGTCACCCAGCCCCTGAGCGGCCATAAGTGGCCCGCGCTGCTCGGAGGGCAACCCGGCGTCGAAGCCACGTTCGGCGGCGAAATCAGCCCACGCCTCCGCATCGTAGGAGGCCTGAAAGCCCATGAAGTGCTCGATGTCGATGCCGACGGCGGCGATGGGCAACGTCAGGCTCGCCCGCGCGAGTTGGAAGACCTCGTCGGTCATGTAGCGCCACGCATCGTAGTTGCCCATCGCGAAACGGTCCTCGACCGTCGCGCCCGACGAGAGAACCAGCGGGTCATACTGCGCGTGCTCGGGGAAACGCTCCGGCTGCCGCCCATGGTGCGGGTGGTGGTAGGTGTATGCCACCAGCGCCAGACCGCGCGCTTCACAGGCGTCCGCGACAAGCTTCACGCGCGCGAACTGCTCGGGGTCGCTGAGGTCGAACTGCCGGTCTCCCACGCCCTGGAACTTGGCGTAGAAGGCGTTGAAGCCCTGCGCGGCGAGCGGGTCGAGCATCCTTTCGACGAGGTCAGCCTGCAGGTCGCGGTCGTCCTGGTTGGGCGCTACCCAACCGGTGTACATGGACGCGATCTTCTCCGGCAGGCGGTTTTCCGCCGCGGAAGCTTGGGCGCAGTGTGCAAGCAGCATGGGCAGGGTCACCCCGCAGAGCGCGGCGAACATCATCAGTCTTTCTGTCCTGAGCATCGCGGCCTCTCCTTCGGCGTTGTTGCGGCTTGCATTCCTCGCGAGCGTGTGGATTACCTTGCGCGAAGGGGGATGAGGCGGCCATGCCGAACAATCCTCCCCATCATCCCGCGACCGGAGCGGAGCATGCAGCGCCACCATCTGATCGCACTCGGCCTCGTCGTCCTCGCCGCCGGGACCTTCTCCGAGGTCCCGCGGATGGACTTCGTGGACTGGGATGACTCCGGCAATGTCTTCGACAACCCGCACTATCGCAAGGTCACCTGCCAGAGCGTAGCCGAACTCTGGCGCAGGCCGATGCTTGGCTTCTACATCCCGGTGGTGCGCACCGTCTGGGCGGGCATCGCGGCGGTGTCGCTTGACCCCGGCGCGAACGCGGCAGTTGACCCGCAGCCGTTCAACCCGGCGCCCTTCCATGTCGCGAACCTGCTCGTGCATGCCGCGAACGTGCTGCTGGTCTTCGGCATACTGAGGCTGCTCGGCCTGAAGGACTGGCCTTCCGCGGCCGGTGCGGCAGTTTTTGCGGTGCATCCCGTGCAGGTGGAGCCTGTTGCCTGGGTGACCGGGCTGAAGGATCTCCTGTCGGCCCTCTTCGCGCTGCTCGCGCTGTGGAACTACCTCGCGTTCGCGAAGCAGGCGCACGAAGGCGGCAAACCATCCCGCTGGCGCTGTGCCGTCAGCATGCTCTGTTTCGCGCTGGCGGTGTCGAGCAAAGCGACGGTGGTGGTGCTGCCGGCCATCGCGTTCGCACTCGACGCAGGCGTGCTGGGCAGGCCGTGGCGGCGATCCGCGCTCGACCTTGCGGGATGGGTGCCGATCTCCCTCGCCGGAGCCGGACTGGCGCTGTGGACGGATCAGGGCGCTACGGCGACCGACCTCGTCGCATGGTGGCAGCGGCCCTTCGTGGCGGGTGACGCGCTGGCGTTCTACCTCGGCAAGCTGATCGCCCCGGTTGGTATCATGGCGCACTACGGACGCGTTCCGGCGCATGTGATGCAGCACTGGTGGGCTTGGGTGACATGGCTGGCGCCCGCGGCAATGATCGTAGCACTGGTGTGGGCGCGGAAGCGGGCGCCCGAGCTTACCGTCGCCGGCGCGATTTTTATCACTGGCCTGCTCCCGGTGCTGGGCCTGCGGCCCTACTTCAACCAGGACGTCGGCATGCGCTTCATGTACCTCGGAATGCTCGGGGCGGCGCTGGCGGTTGCGTGGGCGATCCGACGCTGGCCGACGAAGCCGATGAGCTACCTCGCAGGCGCCGCGGTGGTGCTGCTGGCGGGGATGAGTTACATGGAGAGCCTGCACTGGCACGGCACGCTGCCGCTCTTTGAGCGCAACCTCGAGGCCAACCCCGGCAGTTGGGCGGCACAGAACGCGATCGGCAGGCAGAGGGAACGCGCGGGCGACATGGCCGCCGCCGAAGAGCACTACCGCGCGGCACTGGCGCTCAATCGGCATTACATCATCGCGCAGATCAACCTCGGCACGCTGCTCCGCACGCGAGGGGACTTCGAGGGCGCGATCGCGGTCCTGCGGGACGCCATCGAGACGGACCCGCTGCATGCCGAGGCGCAGTATCATCTCGGCGCCGCGTATTACAGCGCGGGGCGGTTCGAGGAGGCGATTGCGCCGCTGGAGCGCGCGGTGGGGCCCAGCCCCGGGATGTGGCAGGCGCGAGTGATGCTCTCGGCGGTGCTGGCGAACACCGGTGAGCTTGAGGCGGCGCTGCGCGAGGTGCGGATTGCCATCGCGAGCAACCCCAACTATGCCCTGGCGTATGTCAACATGGGGCAGACGCTTCTGCGGATGGGGCGCGAGGACGAGGCGCGCGAGGCCTTCGAGCAGGCGCGGCGGCTGGGGATGCCGCTGCAACTGCCTCCGCAGGGCGCCGGGGCGGCCTCTACTGAGGGAGGGCGGGACTGAACGCACGTCGAAGCAGTAGCCATGCCAACATGGTACCGTTACGCGCTTCATCCGCGGGCGCCGGTAGTGGTGCTCGCGGTGATCGTCGTTGCCTGGACCACGTGGCGGCTGGCGACGCTGACCAACGCGCCCTTTGAAGGGCCGGACATGCACGTGATCATCGGCACGCTTGAGGCCGATCACTCGGCGGCGGCGATTGCTTCGTGGTTCACCGGCCCGTGGGTGCAGTCCGACGACTACTACCGCCCGCTGACGAGCCTGGTGCATCTGATGGACTACCACCTCTGGGGCGACAGACCGTGGGGCTGGCGGGTGACGACGACACTCATCATCTCCCTGTCTATGCTGGCGATGGCGTGGGCTGTCTGGCAGGCTTTCGGGGATCGGTGGTGGGCGGTGGCATCGGCAGGCCTGCTGCCGCTGATCAACCCCATCGACAGGGTCCCGCTCTGGCCGGCGTGGCGAACGGACGCCCTCTGCGGGCTGTTTCTGCTGATCGCCACCGGGGCCGCGCTGGGACGCCATCCGGCGCGATGGCGCATCCCGGTGACGCTGGCGGCGCTGCTGCTCGCGCTGGTCTCCAAGGAGTCGGCCTTTATCTGGCCGGCGTTCCTCGCGGCTGCGCTGCTGGTCTCGGGGGACCACCTGAGAAAATGGCCGCTGCTGCTGGCGACGGTGGCGCTGACCGGCAGCGTGTGGCTGCTGCGCGTGCATCTGCTGGGGCATCCGCTGCTGGGGTCGGCGCCGATGCATGTGAACACACCGCTTGAGGGGCAACTGTGGCGCTACTGGGCGTTCTTGATGGGGCCGATCATCTGGCATCTGACGGCGACGTATCCCGCCTACATCGGCGCGCCGTTCAGCATGCTGCTGCCGGGATTTGCGCGGGTGGTGCTCGGCGATCTGGCCTTCATCGGCGCCAACGTTCTGCTCATTGTTTCGGGGCTCCGCATCTTCGCGATCATCTGGGTATGGCGGCTGATAATGTATCTGCCGTCGCTCCCGTTCGTCGCCATGTTCGACTTTTACGAGTACCTGCCGATGCTGGGCACGGTGATGCTCTACGGCATCGGGGCAGTTGAGGCGATCCGCCGCATTGCGTTGCGGCTAAAGCTACAGGAGGCGCTGGACCATGCGTAATGACCTTGACCTGCACATTCACACCGCCCGAGTCGGCTGCGCGAACGAGACGATGGCAGTGCCGGCATTGCTGGAGCGCTGCGAGCAGCTTGGGTACACTCACATCGCGATCACCGATCATTTGAACGGCCCGCAGCACCTCGAGGCGCAGAAGCTGATCCGCGAGGATCTGCGCGGATACGACGGCCCGCTGGCGGTGACGTGGGGCGTTGAGTGCACGGTAGCCGACCCTGCGGAGGGTACGCTGACGGTGACCGAGGAACTCGTCGAGGAGTTCAGCTATGACTTCGTCATCGGCGGCCCGCATGGGCGCTACGGTGAGGAGGATCCGGACGCAATCATCGCCACCCAGCACCGGCTGCTGCTGGCGACGGTGCGGAACCCGATCATCAATGCGGTGGTGCATCCGTGGTGGTTCAGCCGCGTGGAGTGGGAGCGTGGCACCATGAACTGGTTCGAGGACATGAGCCGCATACCCGGGTGGCACGTGGAGGAGCTTGCGGCGGCCTGCGTGGAGACGGGGACGGCGGTGGAGATGAACGCGAGTGCAATTATCCACCATGCGCGCTTCACTCAGCGGATGCTCGACGACTACCGCGAGTACATCGTGGCGCTGTATGAGCGCGGCGTGAACTTCACCGTCTGCTCAGACGCGCACGACATAGAGAACCTCGTACGCGCGAAGGATGCGGCGAAGTTCCTTGCCGACGCCGGCGTGCCCGATGAGCGGATCGTGGTGCCGGAGCCGACGGAGCTTTAGCGAACACCGGGCGAAGCTCGGACAGGAGTGTCCGTGCCACGGAAGGCCCGGCAGCCGCCGCGCACTATCCCGGCGGCCAGCTCATCGCGCGGCCGCCGAGCACGTGGAGGTGCAGGTGCGGGACCTCCATCCCCGAGTCGCGGCCCCAGTTAATCACCGTGCGGTAGCCGGAGTCCTCGATCCCTTCGGTGCGCGCGACCTTGCCGACGACGAGCATCAGGTGTCCGAGCAGCGCCTGGTGCTCGGTCTCGGCTTTCGCAATGCCCTCGATGTGCTTGCGCGGGATGATGAGGATGTGAGTGGGGGCCTGCGGGTTGATGTCGCGGAAGGCGACGCACTGCTCATCTTCATGGACGAGGTCGGCCTGTATCTCACCGGCGGCTATCCTGCAGAAGATGCAGTCCTGCGGCATCGGTATGCCTCCGATCAACGAGCGGCTCTGAGCGATCATGTTCGGAGAGATTCGCGCTCGGGGGCGGAGAGGCCTTCTCGGAGGTGGGGCGACCTCAGCTCCCGTGACACGGACACTCCTGTCCGTGCGTCGTAGCCGTCTGAATCGTGTCTGCGAACGGCTGCCTCACCCCCCGGCCCCCTCTCCGTTCCGGCGAGGGGGAGCACTCAATTGTTAGCGACGGTCGGCATTTGGGCTCTTGGAGAAGCCCTTCGGTATCCCCCTCCCAGTGGGTGAGGGCGGGGGAGGCGCCGTTAGCCGTTGTCGCAAATCGTTGCCGTCAGCCGTTGTGGCCCCTGCGCCCTCGCAGGGGGCGGCGCGAATGTCGTTCATGTGGCACGGGTGCCCCCACCCGTGCGTCGTGCCCCTACGTAGCGGTTGTCCGAACGACCCACGGGTCCCGCCCAAAGGCGGGATGGCACATGAAGGGCGTAAGGCTGTTGTGAGTCGTGGTGGTTAAGCACGTCCTACCTGGTGAAGCGGCGCCCGTCGAGGCTCAGCGCGTCGAGGTCGTTGAGGATCGCTTCAAGGCCGAGGATCGTGCAGGACGTCGGGTCGGGGGCGGCGATGACACGAAGCTGCAGGTCCTCGGAGAGAAGCTCGGTGATGCCGCGAAGCTGCGCACAGCCGCCGGTCAGCACCGAATCGACCTGCACTATCTCGTCGAGCTGCCGCTCGGGGAGACTGTCGAGGATCCACAGGACCTCCGCCGCCACCGGCTTGAGCGACGCGCGCAGAAGCTCAGCGATCCCCTCCAGCCGCTGGTTGCCGGAGCCGTTCGCCTCGTCGCCCTGTAGCTCCGACAGGCGCATCTGCTCGCCCGCGAGGTCGGGGCTCAGCGCCCCCGCCATGATCTTGATGTCCTCAGCCCGCGCCAGACCGATGGGAATGCGATAGCGGCGCTGCACGTAACGTCGGATGGCCTCGTCGAGATCATCGCCGCCGAAGTGGAGGGTCTCACCGGCGGCGATCATCCCCATGGAGATGACGCCAATGTCGGTGGAGCCTGCGCCCATGTCCACCACGAGGCGGCATTCGGGCTGATCCATCGGGATCCCCGCGCCGACTGCCGCCGCGAGCGCACGTGGGACAGTGATGACCTCGCCCGCACCGGCGGCTCGGAGGGCATTGATCAGCGCGCGCTGCTCGACTTGAGTGGCGCGGGTCGATTCGGCGGTGATAACGGTCGGGGCAAGCAGCGGGCGGTGCCCGAGCGCCTCGTGGATCAGGTGGCGCAGCAGCGTCACGGCAGCATCGAAGTCGGCGATCACGCCGCCCTCAAGCGGCCGGACCACGCGAACGTCGCTGACCTCGCGGTCGAGCATCTGCTTGGCCTCGGCACCGAAGGCGATGGGCCTGCGGCGGGCGGTGTCGTAGGCGATGACGGTGGGCTCACGCACGAGCAGTCCCGCGTCCCGCACGCTGATGTGGCAGGTAGCGGTGCCGACGTCGATGGCCAGCTTCTGTTTCCACGGGAGCAGCCGCAACAAGGGCACATCAACAACCTTTGCCCCGTCGGATTGAGACGCTGCAGAACAGGCTGAGTTTAGCACAGGGGAGGCTAAAACGCAACGCAACGAGGGTGTGGGAGGCGTGGAGGAGTGCCCGCGTCAGGTGGCGAACGGGCTTCAGCAGACGGAGCTACGGAAGGCGGAAAGGCGGATCGGCATGGTCAGACTCGGCGTCATCGGCTGCGGGAAAATCATGCGTAACGCGCATATCGGCCCAACTCTCGGCGATCATCCGGACGTGGAGCTTGTGGCGTATTACGACATAAACCGGGAGGCCGCGGAGAGCTTCGCGACCGACTTCGGCGGCGAGGCAGTCGCCTCTGAGCGCCAGGTCTGCGAGCGCTGCGATGCCGTCTACATCGCCATCCCCCCGGATGCTCATGGTCCCGCTGAGCGCGCCTGCATCGAGACCGGAACGCACTTTTTCGTGGAGAAGCCGCAGGCGCTGGACCTCGGCTTTGCGCGCGAGGTCGCAGGCGAGGTGGAGGCGCAGCGGCTCATCACCTGCGTGGGCTATCAGTGGAGGCACTCCCCGGCGGGGCAGTCGGTGCGCGAGGCCGTCCAGGAGAGCACTCCGGCGCTGGTGAACATGTGGTGGCACATGGGAACGCCGCGGCTCTTCTTTAACCGCTTCAAGGCGAAGAGCGGGGGGCAGGTGGTCGAGCAGGTGACGCATATCGTGGACACGATGCGTTACGCGGTAGGGGAGATCGTTGAGGTCTTCGGCTGGCAGGAGAACGTCGTGCATCGCGGGTGGGAGGACTGGGAGAACGATGATGTGGGCGCGGCCTGCGTGCGCTTTGAAAGCGGCGCGCTGGGAACGATCACCAACTGCTACGCGCTGACTGAGGACGCCCCCGGCGGCAGTGGCGCGGAGATACTCTGCCCGGACCGGCGCGTCTACTGGGAGGGCAAGAACGTGACGATCCGCACCGCCGGCGGTGAGGAGCAGGTGCCGCCCTTCCCGGAGACTCCGCAGCACTTCGAGGACAACGCGTTCGTCCATGCGGTGAAGACCGGCGATACCTCCGGCATCCTGTCGCCCTACTCCGACGGCCTGAAGACGCTCGCGGTCACGCTGGCGTGCGCGCGCTCGGGCGAGACCGGCCGGCCGGTGGAGATCTGAGGCGTGAGCGCGACCGGATGGTCGTACGAGGACTGGCGGCCGGGCGGGGCGTGCGCGAGCTTCGGCGATGTCGCGTTCGAGTCCACGCTGCACTGCGGCAACGGGCATGACTTCGCGCAACTTACAGGCCGGAAAGCCTGCCCCACCTATCGCTTTCGATCCCGCTGTGGCCTCGCGCCCTACGCATGGCGCTTTCTGCTGGCGATCGAGTCCCCGGGGGATGGCCGGGAGATCGCGCTGGAGGTCGCCGACTTCAACCACGAGGGGCGCACGCCGTGGCATGAGAGCGCGACGGCATACTCCGTGGACGGCGGCGCGACATGGCTGCCCTTCCCGATCGAGTGGCTGGAGATCGTGGACTGGACGCCCACGGGGCATGCGGAGATCGATCGCGCCTACGGCGACGCCTCGCACGTGCCCTATGGTGTGCGCCACCGTCTGACTCTCGACGCACCACGCATCCTCTTCGCCTCACCGACGCCCTTTACGCTGGAGTACCGCGACCGGCTGCTGAGCGAACTTGCGCAGGCCCATCCGCGCGAGGTGCAGACCGCGACCATCGCCCGCACCACGCACAGCGATGCGACAGGTTACCCGGTGAAGATCGCCTGCCTGACCGCTCACGGCCGCTGGAGTGCGCGCCGCCGGGTGCTGGTGGTGGCGGGCGAGCATGCGGCCGAGAGCGCGGGGATGTACGCCTGCGAGGGCTTCATGCGCGAAGTGCTGGCGCATTCGGAGTGGCTGGAGGAGCACGCGTTCTTCTTCGTGCCCATCTTCAATGCCGACGGCGTCTTCTACGGGCGCACCTACTTCAACGTCTCGCGCGGGATCACCGAGGGGCCCGGTGTGAACCTGTCGGCGACGTGGCACGAGCGGTCTGCTCCGGAGCAGCAGGGCCTGTGGCAGTTCCTGCAGGAGCTGCGCCCGCGGATGCTCGTGAGCCTGCACAACGGCCGCCATCGCAGGGAGATGGACCAGTTTTGCGACCCCGGACGCGGCAGTGAGGCGATCAACGACGCGCTGCGCCGGCACCTCGGCTTTCGGCTCAACAGCGCCGGGCCGCCGAAGGCGCCTGCTCGCCTGCCGCGGGAGGCGCTGGACTGCGGCCTGACGCGCTACGGTTTTCTCACAGAGACACTGCTGCTGGAGCGCCTGCCGGGCATGCCGACCTTCCGAGACAGCTACATCGAGGTAGGCCGGCAGCTTGCGCGGGGCTATGTTGAGCGTCTGGCGCGGCTGTAGAAGAACGCTGGAGGCGACACCGATGCTGCGCTTTGACGCCGACGACTTCACCGCGAAGCTCCCATGGTTCTATCACGGGATGCCCTTCGATCCCCCCGCAGAGGGTGACGTGTTCAGCTTCGAAGTGAATGGCCTCGACCTGCCGGAGGCGGAGTATGCGCTGACGCTGGAAATGCGCGACCCCGCGCCCTCGCTTGAGATCAGCCGAGACGGCGTTCACTTCATGCCCGTGGCGGCGGAGGATCGGCTGGTTGCGCTGCCTCCGGTGGACCTCAGCACCCGGCGCATCAGCCTCTTCTTTCGAGAAGATGCTCCCGACGCCCCATCCCCGGTCTCACAGGTCTATCTCCATGCGCCCTGCGTGAAGCCGACCGACCTCCCGCGGTGCCCGGCCTTCAGCGACTATTTGCGCGACATCGGGGCGGCCGAGAGCGAGGCGCTGGCACGGTGGGATGAACTGTGGCCGATGCTGAGCGACGTCAGCTTCGGCACGAGCGACCTCGCGCCGATGCGCGACGCGCTGCTGGACTGGTGCGAGCGCAGGCAGGTGGTCGATCCGGCGGATCCGCACTTCGGCGCGATCTACTCCGAGGAGGACAAGTTCGACTTCCGCGATGCGGCCTCGGCTGCGGCAGCCTTCGCGCAGGCATGGCAGAGAACTGGCGATGAGGCGCTGCGCCAGAGGGCGCTGGAGGCTCGCAGCTACGTCTACCGCGGGCAGCACGGCGATGGCGAGCGCGCAGGCGGCTGGGCGCACATGGTCTCCGGCGCGTGGGGTGGCGATCATCAGACGAACTTCACGCGCATTACACAGCCGCTGCCGCCCGTGGATGGCGTGGACACGGCGATCGTCATCAACCTGCTCTGCAGCGCGATCAGAGCCGGGCTGGAGCCGGACGCGGAGGACCTGCGGCGGCTGCGGATGGGTGCTCAGTGGATGCTGCGCAGTGAACTGCGGCCTGGCGTCTTCGCACACCACGAGGGCGCGACGCACGACTGTCAGAACTCGAACGCGCTGGCGGCGATGGCGCTGAGCCGCGCGCACAACACGCTCCTCGCGGCGGGCGAGGACGCCCCGAAGGAGTGGTTGGAGGCGGCCCTGCGTGGCTTCGAGCACTACCTTGAGGGGCAGGAGGCGATTGGCGTCTGGCCCTATCGCTTCGCGGAGATCGGTCGCGGGCAGCGTTTCGGCGAGCAGAACGTGCCCGATCAGGGGATGGGGCTGTATCACTTCCTCGTGGCGGCGGAGGAGCTTGGCCTGACGGGTCGCAACGACGTGCAGGAGGCGCTGAAGCGCGCGGCGCGGTGGTATCTATGTACCTCGCGGATTGATCCCGCCCGAGGGGCGGGACCGGGGCCGACGGTGGATCTGCAGTACAAGCGCGACGGTGGCGGCCTGCTCTTCTCGAGCTTCACGTGGTGCCGCTTCATGGCGGCTGCGGTGCTGCTGCGGATTTCGCGGCTGACGGACGAGCGTGAGCCATGGCGCGCGCTGGCGCTGAGGCTGATGGAGCATGTGCGGGCGAAGCTGTGGAACGAGGACGACCCGGAGCGGGCGCCGGTTGTCTCCTCCTGCCGGCCGGACATCACGCTGCAGTCGTGGATCGCTGCGGCCGAGTGGGAGGCGGTGCTGTTGGAGGAGATGATCGAGGGCCTCGGGCACGCCACGTGAGCCGCTGTCGCCGACCTCTCCAACGGCAAACGACCATCCCCGCCGCAAGCTCTCGTCTATCGCCGACTGTGAGGTTTCTGTGATGCATCCAGCCCCGCCGACATGATAGCGTGCAGGAGTGCGCGCGGATCTCTGCGGATGCCGGCAGGGGCATGGTGTAGGCGATGCTATCCCACAACACGGATGTAGCGGTCGCGCCTGCAGTCCGATCCGCCGGGAGCGATCACCCCGGGTGCCTCGTCATCGCAGATGGGGAGCGGCTGGAGATCACTCGGACTCCGCTGCCTGTCGCGCAAACCGCTCCGGTGCGGCTGATCTGCAGCACATGGACTGACTACCAGCGGGGCAGCAATGTCCCCGCCGATGCCCGGCAGTGGATAGAGCTTGACCCGACGCGGCAGACGGTTCGCATCCGGATGGCGGATCTCAGCGCGCGCCCGCTCTTCTTCTACCTCGACGAATCGCTGTGTATTGTAGCGCCCGCCATCCTCCCGATTGCGGAGGCGTTGCTGCAGCGTGGACGGACGCTGGATTGGGATCGAGCGGGCATCGCCGAGGCCCTGCTGATGGACTATCCCTTCCGTCAGCGCACGTACTTCCGGCAGATCCAGCGCGCGAACATGGCCGAGGACATCCTGTTGCGGCTCCAGACCGGACGGGTCGAGCGCAGCAGAAGGTGGATAATGCGCTTCGGCGCCCCCGATGAGCCGCGCCGGTCGCTGGATGATGCGGTGCGGCTTCTACGGAATTTGACCGACGAGACGCCACTGCCGGAGGACGCGATTCACCCACTCAGCGGCGGCTACGATTCGCGGCTGCTGCTCTGTCTCGCGGTGGCTGAGGGCCGAAGACCGCACACCCTGACCTTCGGCGAGTTCGGCAGCGCCGACCTGACGATGGCCCGGGCGGTGGCGCGGTCCATGGACCTGTCGAACGAGCCCTACAGCCAGCACCCGGAGGACCTGTGGACGCACGGGATGGACGTGAGCGTCATCACCGGCGGCATGGTCACACCGGCGCACCGGCACATCTACTCCATGCTGCACGACATGCAGGTGCGTGCGCCGATGGTTCATGGCTTCCTCGGAGAATCGTTCGCGGGTCAGGCGGCGGTTCGTTGCGAAGCCGAACCGAACGAGGAGCAGGCCCTCAGGTGTTTTCTGAACCATCTGCGCTGTCTCCCGAAGCCCGTCATTGGTTGCTCGGGATCGCTGTGGGATGCGATTGATGAGAGCACGCGCAGTGAGATCGAGGCGGACGTGAGGCTGGCCCTGGCCGAATGCGTGAGCGTCAATCGGCCATCTGCATTCACTGAGTACTTCCACAACGTTGATCGCCAGTCGGGGATGGTAGCGCAGGTCATCAGCATGTTCGAGATGTTCGGCCCCTGTACGTATCCGTATGCCACCCGGCAGTTCGCCGAGTTCTTCAATGCGGCGCCGCAGGAGGATCGCATCCAGCGCCGGCTGTTCTTCCAGGCCGCACGCAAGCTATTCCCGCGCGTCTTCTCCCTGCCGAGTCTGGACCGCCCATGGGGGCCCCGGCTTCCGTGGGCCGCCCAAAGCGCGATGAAGACGGCGCGCAATTGCCTGCAACTTGCCACGGACGTCGGCAGCGGCGGGCGCATAGTCGCCTTCAGTCCCTACTGGACCGAGCAGCAGGATTATCTCATCGGGCGATACTATCGGCAGGCGCTGGATGATGCTATCGCCGCCACGGAAGCTGTGCTGGATGCTGACCTGACGAGCATACGCTACACGAAGCTGCCGAAGTGGGGCAACTCCTACCGGCAGCTTCGCCTCATCGGTCTGCACGGGCTCATGCAGCATCCCACCTACCGCGCGCTGACGGATGGGAAGACAACTTCAGTCGGCGTCGCATCGGTCAAAGTGGGCTGACTAACGGCGGAATTGGGGTTGTGTGGAGATGGCCGCTGAACCTCAGGATCGTTATGATCTGGACGCTCAAGCTGAGACCGCGCCACGGGCACTGCCGCTCGGGCACTTCATCACCGTGCTGCTGATCATCATGGCCTTCGCCGCGGTACTGCGAATAGCCGGGATCGGCGGGGAGTCTTTTTGGGTGGACGAGGAGTGGACTCGCGGTGCCGTCAATGTCGGCTCACTCGCGGCGGTGGTCGAGACATGTCGCAATGACGTTCATCCGCCGACCTACTTCGTCTTGCTGCACCTGTGGCGGACGGCCTTTGGCGACAGCGACGTCGCGATCCGCCTGCTGTCGGCGCTCTTTGGCGTGCTTGCGGTCGGCGCCGGAGGTCTGGCGGGTCGTTCAATCTGGGACGCTCGTACGGGGTTGCTGGGTGCCGCCGCGATTGCTGTCAGCGTGAACCTCGTCCGCTACTCGCAGGAGGCGCGGATGTACAGCCTCGTATCGCTGCTGGCGATACTGATGCTGTGGGCCGGGGTGCAGGTCATCAGGCGCCCCACCGCCGGTTGGTGGGTGCTACTTGGCGTAGCGGCGTTCCTGATGACCCTGACGCACAACTACGGCCTCGGTCTGGTACCGCTCGTGTTCCTCGGGCTGGCAATCCCAATGCGCGGCGACAGGCGCCGCATCCGCGACCTCTTCCTGACCCTCGCCGCAGTGGGAGGCGCCTACGCGCTCATCTGGGCGGGAACGTTCTTCGGGCAGTTCGACGTCGAGAGCCTGAACTGGCTGAAAAACGAGAAGCCGTCGGTGCGCGACACGCTCGCGGTCATCGGGGGCATCTTCGTGTCATCTGACGCACCGTTTCTCATCGGCGGTGCGGTAGGCGCGGTGACTCTCGGGTTCTTTGCCTGGAGCGCAGTGCGCCTCCCGGCGTCGGAGAGATGGTTGTTCCTCGCGCTCACCGTGGTTCCGGTGCTCGGGATGGCGGCACTCGCGCAGGTCAGAGGCATGTGGCTCTTCCGCGCCTTCGCCTTCGTCTGGCCCGTGGCGGCGATGATGGTGGCGCACGGCATCACGCAGTTGCCCTCGAGAGGCCTGATGGCGCTGGCGGCGGTGGGGTTGTTCGGGATGTCAATCTTCGGGACAGCGGCGCGCCTGCAGACCCATCAGAAGCAGGAGTGGCGCGAGGCGGCACACGTTGTCGCCGACCGCGCAGAGCCGGATGACCTTGTGCTGGTATCGCATGAGCGAGCCCGGCCCTCATTTGAGCGCTACTACACGGGGCCGCCGCTCTCCGTCTCCTCGGAGCCAAAGGAACCGGACTGGTCACGCGTAGATGCACTCTGTGCCGAGGCGAGGAGCCGAGGCAGCGCGCTGTGGTACGTCGAGTCGAACACCAACAGGGTGCTCCAGCAGCATCTGAAGTCGCGCGCCGATCTGCGACTCGACATCGAGCGTGAGTTCGTTGGTGGGGTCCGCGTCTTCAGATTCAAGCCGAGCGGTTGATCAGAGGCTCGCGATCACACGGATGTAATCCCTCTGCGGCTGCACGAAGACCTCATTGTCCGCCGTCTCCAGCATCAGCCCGCCCTCAATGTCCGCGCGGTGGAGCGTCTCGCCCGGCTTGAGCGGCAGCGTCACGCCCACCTCGGGCACGCCCGGCGGGAGTCGCAGTTCAACCTCGATGGCCGCTTCAGTGCGCCTCAGAGACAGATCGACGGCGCCCCAGCGCGTCGGCACACCCTCTGTGCTGAGACCCCGCTCAATCCACGCCGGGGGCACCGCAGGCGCCACCAGCAGCATCTCCGCGTCCCACGGCTCGTAGAGCAGAGCCCAGCGCAGCATCTGCGGCACGACCACCTGGCTCGGGACTACCTGCCCGGCACGGTAGCGCCGCGCGCCTGAAGCGTCAGGCACGATGGTCACCTGTTCGGCGGCATCGAGCCACCCGACGGCCTGGTGGTGGGTGAGGTGCGCGTAGAGCAGCAGGCGGTAGCGCGCGATCTCGCGCGTCTCGAGTAACGCACGCGCGTAGTTGAGCACCGGCCAGTCATCGAGGTCGCCCTGAAAGCGCGTCATGGCGAGCAGTTCGCCACCGTGTCGCTCGCGCCATGTGAGGATATGCCGGACTGTGCGCTGAGGCAGCACACCGGCAGAGACCATCTCGGCGAAGTAGCGGTAGTTGCAGTAGGAGGCGTGGCGGTCTCGCGTCAGCACCTCGATCGGCCCGGTCTGCGTCGGCCCGGGTGGCACATAGATACCGTCAGGCGTGTCAACCGTCACGGCCTGGATCGAGGCCAGCAGGTCCTGGCGGTAGGCAGATACTTCGGCCTCGACACGCTCTGCCTCTTCGCCCGCCCCCACTGCGCGCAGCGTCAGCGCGACCTCCGACAGGCCGCGGATGGTCCAGACGTCGCCGGAGTAGTAGTACTCGCGCCACTGCTCGGCGGTATGATGGTAGTCGGCTTCGGGCAGGCCGGGAATGAGCCCGCGCGCGTTCGCCGGCGCATCGGCATCTACCACAGCCTCGCGCCGGAGGCCAAGGAGGCGGTCCCAGATCCGCCGCAGCGCGCTCTCGTGCGCCAGCCACCAGTCGGTGTCGCCGGTCAGTTGCACGTAGCGCGCGCAGATAGAGAGCACCTGCCCGTACTCGGCAAGTGCGGGGCCGTAGTAGATGAAAGTACCGTCATCGGCAACGTAGGCGTCGAGATAACAGCCGATCACTTCCGCAGCGCGCTCGAAGTGGCCCCATTCGATCAGACACCGCCCCAGGTGGATCACCGTCGGTGGGAAGCCGTGGTGCTCGATGCGGTCGTAGGTGCCGATGCCGTAGCGGGGATGGCAGCCGCGCAGCGTGTGGTTGGCATGCCAGAGCGATGCGCGGGCGAGATCGCCGAGCAGTTCATCGCCGCCGCCCAGCTTCAGGCCGCCCTCGTGAAAGCTGCTGATGGCGCGCCACTGCTCCAGCACTGCGCGGCAGAAGTCCTGCTCGGGGCTGTCGCTCTCGCCGGCGGCGGCGAGATACTGCACCCGCTCGCCGATGCGCCGCCGGACCAGCAGCCTCGGCACGCCGCTGGGGTCAACGTCCGCTACCGCAATCTGCTCGCGCACGGGCTCCCCCGGTTGCTCGATGCGCAGCACCGGCAGCGGCAGGCGGCGGTCGATCAGGCCCCAGCGGCCATGGCGGGCAAGCTCCGCCGGCGTAAGCTCCGCGAGCGGCTCCAGCAGTCCCTCGACGCTGCCATCGGCCTGGATCATGAAGCGCTCATCTGATTTCATTGCCCCGGCTGAACCAGCACCTCAGCCGTCCCCTCCCAGCCCTTCGCCACTTGCCAGCGCACCGTCACCGGCGTCGCGTCGCCGACGGTGCCTCGCACGCGTATCGGTGGACTGAGGCTCTCACCACGCTGCACGCTCCACTCTACCGCCGCGGGATCGGCAGTCAGACCCTCGGGCAGATCAACCGCCTCGGCCGAGGCGGCAAGCGGGCCGATGCCCCGGAAGGTCGCTTTGACGACGATCTCCGCGCCCTCGGCTCCGAGCGTCACTGCCTCAGGGGCCTCCACGCGCGGGTCTATCGTCGTAGGTAGGCGCTTGATCTTCTCCAGCAACTGATCGGTCTCGAAGAGGCTCGCCTCCGACCGATGCGCCAGGTAGTCACGCAGCAGTACCTGGAAGTGAACTGCGCTGTCGGGCGAGGTGCCGAATCTAACCGCGCCCTCCTCGTAGTCGCGCATCGGGTCGCGATCGGTCGCCAGCGTGTAGCGCTCCTGACGCTCGTGGACGTTGATCTTCGCCGCGTACTCCCACGGGTTCAGCCCCGAGGCGGGCCAGCCGTAAAGCTCCGCAAGCTGCACCGTTGGCCGCAGGATACGTGCCACGGCGTCAAGATACTCCTCCTTCGGCTCTATCCCATGGGCGAGAATGATCCCGTATGCATACTCAAGGTTCCATGCAAGCCCCGCTGCGGCGGGATGCGGATAGCCCCAGCCGCCACCTGGCTGCTGGACCCGCGTCATGAAGTCGTTCAGCGCGATGATCGTGTCCCGCAGGCGCCCATCCTCCGGCGTGTGCCGAAGCAGATAGGGCAGGGCGTTGGTCGCGTACTGCACGATGTAAGGCTTCACGAACGGGTTCTTGTAACCCAGCGAATCGATGCCGATGTACATGTCGTTCCCGGTGGCGGGCTTGCCGCTCTCGGTGAAGAGCAGGTCCTCGCCCTGCGTCGGCTGGAATGTCTCCCAGAGCCGGATGGCGTTGGCGAGGTGCTTCTCATCGCCGGTGTACTCGTACATCTTCACCGCGTCGGATACCACACCGATGGTGCGCGTGTAGCTCAGGCCTGCGTGCTGGTTCGCGATGGACCACTCCGCGGCGGCCTCGGCGGCGTAGCGGTAGCGCGGATCGCCGGTCTCCTCGTACATCGGGTAGAAGTTGCTCCAGCCTTTGTGCACGTAGATCGGGCCGCTCGGGAAGCGCGGGTTGAAGGTGCCAGGCCCATGCCCCTCCCGGTCGCGCCAGAGGTTGCCGCGCCGGCATACGCCGTAGAACTCGGGGTTGGGGCCCCAGTAGATGCCGAAGTCGTGGTAGTTGCGCAGCCAGTCGTGCGCGATCTCGTACATCCTCGGGTCGCCGCCGCGGAACCAGTCGTCCCAGACGAGAGCGCTGTGATTGAGGCGCACGGGCGAGGTGTAGTCGGGCCGAGTCCTCGCCGGATCCCAACTCCACGGCATCGAGCCGAGGTCGTCGCCCTTCATCTGCATGTCCTGCAGCGCGAAGATCATCTTCTCCACGCTCTCGCGCAGCACCGGGTGCTGCACCTCAAGCGGCGGCCCTGTGTGATACACCGCATCGTAGAGCCGCCAGTCGGCGTGGCCGTAGACCGGGGCATCAAGCCGCGCCGCAAGCTCCTCACGCTCCACCGGCGCGATCACAAGCTCGCTGAAGCGCCACTGTCCCTCCTGAATCATCAGCCCCTGCGTCTCAAGGTCCTCAACGGGCTCGTTGCGATTCGACCGCAGGCTGAGTGCGCCGTCGGCGTTCGCCACCTCGATGGTGCCGCGATTCTGCCGCAGGGCGAGCGGATTGGCTACCGACGCGGTCGTGCCATCGGCCAGCGTGAGCATCGTGATGAGGTCCGCGTTCGCCTCGTCCGCGAAGTGCGAGTTCGGGTCGCGGCCGAGCATCTGCACCGGGCCATCGGGCAGGGCGGCCGCCTGTGCGCCGGGCGCAGCCAGTGCCCAGCCGAAGTCGGGCGTCCAGTGATCGCCCGCCGGGTGCGCCTGGATGCGGTGGGTGAGTGTGATCTCACCGAGTCGGCGCACCTGCACGTCCACCTGCCGCGACCACACCTCGCCAGCCTGGTCGTAACGCAGCCAGACGAACTGCGGGCCCTCGTCGAGCACCCGCAGAGATGTCTCGGCGCCGCCGGGCTCGGGGCCGAAGGGCTCCACGGTCGCGAGCACCGTGCCGCCGCCATCCACGATCTGCACTCGGCCATCGGTGACAAGCAGCGTGAACGCGTCGGTCTCAATCCGCGCAACGTCGTCTCGCGTGAGCATCGAGGCCGCGTCCTCGGACGCTGCTCCGGCGAAGTGAAGCGCTCGCGCCTCGCCAGCGGCGAGTTCGAGCGGTACGCTGAGCATCACGCGGCGCACGGAACCGTCGGGGTGGCGCGTGATGAGGTGCGCCTGTGCGGGAATGCTTCGGTCGCCGTCGTTGACGGTCACAGTACCGGCAACATCCTCCAGCGCCCCCTGCGGCACCGGCACTGACACTCGCGCGATCGTCTGCAGGGCCACGTCCGACGGGTTCGTCACGGTGAACTGCATCGGTTCTGCGCCTCCCCACGGCGCGACTGAAGCGACCAGCATCACACAAAGCATGTAGCGCGAACACAGCATCTTACTTCGCCCCCTCGGCAGGTTCCATCATTGCGTTCCACGGCTCGATCATCTGCAAGTGCTTCGCCTCAAGCTCCCGGTAGAGGTCCGGCATGTCGAACTCCTCCAGCACGTTCGGCAGGAGCGATGACACCGGCCACTGCTGCAGCTTCGTCTCGGCCATCTCCGCGTAGGACGTCGGCGCGTTGATCAGCGTGACCCGCTCGACGCGGTCATCAAGCACCGCCGCGAGCGCGCCAGGGATCGCCCCCCATCCTTGCGCCACGAGGTGGACCTCGTCGTAGCCGAGCGAGGCCATCCAGTCAAGCGTGCTCAGCACATCATGCACGCGCCATGCCACGTAGCTTTCGCCGAGCATCAGGGCGTATGAGGCGTAGTGATAGTCGTTACCGTAGAGGTGGAAGAAGTGCTCCGGGCGGCAGGTGTCCGGGCGAGATTCGCCGATGCCGCGGTAGTCGCAGGCGAAGAAGGACGGGTTGGTCTCCTGCAGGGCCCGCAGGCGCTCGTCTTCGCGCAGTTCGGCGTCTGACGACAGGTGCGGGAGGTAGAGCAGCGCGGGTCCATCGCCGCGCAGCGGCCTCGCCGCCCGGCGCTCGTCCTCGAGCTTCGTCACAATCGCCTGCGCCCCGAACTCCGGGTCGGTGATCAGCACGAACTGGTTCGCGTGTGAGCGCACGTAGTTGCGCTGCGTCCACGGCCTCAGCACGCGGTAGTCAGGCGGCCCGTCGCGTTCGGGTAGCTGCAGCAGTTTCTGAATGCGCCGCCGAAGCTCCTCGCCGGAGGGCTCTCCGCGCTCCTGCGCAAGCCGCAGCGACTTCTCGCGCGTAAAGTCGAAGATGCACTTCGCGCCCATGTCGTCCACCTGGCCGGTCTCGGTGCACCGCAGCGTCTCGTCCTCCTCGATCACCACCTCCGGCTCACCGGCGGGGGCGTCGATCCCGGCGTGGGCGCTGAAGAACGCGTACATCGCCTCGCGCGCGTCCAGCCAGTAGCCATGCACGTTCGGGCCGACGTGGTAGGCGTACTGCCCCTCGCCACCGAGCAGGCGGTAGATGTGCTCGAGCCGCTCCCGCGCATCAAGCGAGCCGCGCTGGTCGAAGAAGTCCTGCTCCTGCGTGAGCATCAGCGCAGGCTGAGGCGCCTGGATGGCCAGCAGATCGCTCTGCTCGAGGCCCAGCCCGAGGGCGTTGAGGGCGCACTGCTCGGCGTCGATCGGCTCCTCATTGATGCCGTTGTGATACCAGCTTGCGATCCAGCAGGCGGGCGCGGACATCGTGCTGCGGTCATCCAGCGCCACGGAGTAGGTGGTCATGTTGCCGCCACCGGAGTTGCCGGTGACGCCGATCCGCGTCGGGTCAACGTTCTCCTGCGCCAGCAGCACGTCCATCGCGCGGATGCCGTCCCAGGCGAACCAGGTGCCGATGAACTCGCCGACCAGCAACTGCTGGCGGGCAGCGACGTTGTGCTCGCGCACGCCGATCCCGACCACTGAGTCGCCCTCGCCATCGTGATACTGCAGGCGCTCGCCCTGGCCGATCGGGTCGAAGATCAGCGCGATGTAGCCCATGCGGGCAAGCGCCTGCGCGAAGGTTTGATACATCGGAAACGCCTTCGCGTTCGACGAATGGCCGCAGAGGCAGAGGACCCCCGGTCGGGGGCCGCTATGCCCCTGCGGGAGATAGATGTTCGCCGTGACCGGGAAGCCGGGGCGGCTCTCGAAGATGACGTTGCGGATGAGGTACTCGCCACGATCATTCTCGCGCGTGACGCGCAGGTTGAGCGGCGTCTTCTCCGGCATCTCGCCGAAGACCAGCGGCATCTTCGCGCGCACTTCGTCGCGGTAGGCGAGCGCCTCCTCGCGGGTGCACAGCGCCATCACCCGAGCGTGGTTCGCGTGGTAGAGTGCCTCAAGCCGCGCGACGAGGTACTCCTGCATCATGCGCGGGAAGCGGTTCAGCGGCTCCATCGTGGGCAACTCCTCAGGGACGCCCTGCTGCGCGGTCGCAGGCATGGCGGCGGGAAAGATGGCGAAACAGGCGACGAGGGCGACGATCGTAATTCTCACGACGCGACCTCCGGATACGTCACTGCATCAGCGTCAGGTAGCAAGTTTCCCCCTTCAGCGCATGAGGCCTCCTCCCGCGCAGAGCGGCGAGGGCGTCGGCCCCTCCAGCGGCAACGAGGCGTCTGCACGCCCCGCCAGCCGTTCCCCTCTCCCGCCCCAGATCGCGCAGCGATCTGCAGGGGGAGGGGTGGCCCTCGCCAACGGCGGGAGAGGCCGGGGAGGGGCCGCCGTTCGGACGACCGCGGCGCTTCGCGCCGCCCCCTGCGAGGGCGCAGGGGTCACAACGGCAACACCACGGTCAACATACCCGACCTGGGTGCGGCAGAGAGGGGATGCCGCCCATGGCGGAGAAGAGCCGCCCCCGGACGCACATGACGCCGGAAGGAGCCTGACTGATGAAACGAATCGCGCTGGGAGGCCTGTCGCACGAGACCAACACCTTCGCCGAAGGGCTCACCACCTTCGATGACTTCGCCCGGGGCCGCGGCTTTCCGGGCTTGATGAGCGGCGACACGATAATTGAGACGCTGAAGGGCAAGTCCATGTGCACCGGCGCCTTCCTCGATGCCGCCGAAGAGCAGGGCTTCGAGGCGCTGCCACTGCTGTGGACGTTCCCGCAGCCTTCGGGGCTCGTCGAGCAGGCGGCATACGACCGCGTCCTTGCGATGCTGCTGGAGAAGCTGCAGGAGGCGCTTCCGTTTGATGGCGTGCTGCTGGAGCTTCATGGCGCGATGGTGACGGAGGGGCTTGAGGACGCCGAGGGCGACATTCTCGCGCGTGTGCGGGAGATCGTCGGCCCGGATATCCCGGTCATCGCGACGCTCGACCTGCATGCGAACATCAGCGAGCAGATGGTGCGCGAGTCCGACGCGCTGATCGGCTATGACACCTACCCGCACGTTGACGCGTACGAGCGAGGGATGGATGCGGTGCGGCTGATGCTGGCGATGATCGACGGCAGCGTGTCGCCTGTGTCGGCGCTCGCCCAGGTGCCGATGCTGATCGGTCCGCCGCGGCAGTGCACGCTCTCTTCGCCGATGAGCGACATCATCGCACTCGCGCATGAGGCGGAGGAGCGGCCAGGGATCCTCAACGTGACCGTCGCGGGTGGCTTCCCCTTCGCGGACATAGCCGACTGCGGCGCATCGGTGGTCGTCACCGCCGATGGCGATGAGGCGCTTGCGCAGGAGGTGGCTCGCGAGATCGCGCGCGCCGTCTGGGATCGCCGCGATGACTTTCGCCTGCGGCTGACCCCGCTGTCGGAGGCGATCGGCCATGCGCTGGAGACCGGCGAGGGGCCGGTGCTGCTGGCGGATGGCTCGGACAACCCCGGCGGCGGCGCGCCCTGTGATGGCACCGTGATGCTGGAGGCGCTGATTGAGGCGAACGCGCCGCGGTCGGCGGTAGCGATCATCCGCGACCCGGAGTCGGTGGCGAAGGCGATCGAGGCTGGCGTGGGCGAAGAGGTGACGCTGCAGGTGGGCGCCAAGACCGATGATCGGCATGGCGAAACGCTGACGCTGACTGGCTACGTGCGCCTGATCTCCGACGGCCACTACGCCAACAAGGGCCCCATGTACACCGGCGTGCAGTCGAGCATGGGCCGGACCGTGGTCTTCGTGGTCGGCAATGTGCAGGTGATCCTGACGGAGAACCGCATCCAGCCGTATGACTGCGAGGCGATGCGCTCAGTCGGCATCGAGCCGCGCGACTGCCTGCTGATCGGGCTCAAGTCGGCGGTGCATTTCCGCGCCGACTACGGCCCGCTGGCGAGCGCGATCTTCGAGGTGGATACGCCGGGGGTGCACAACCCGGATGTCACGAAGCTGGATTTCCAGCGCCTGCGCAGGCCGATGTGGCCGCTGGATGAGGTGACGCAGCCTTTCTGAGGCAAAGCCGCACTCAGAAATGATGAGGGGCCGAACCTGCGACCATCGCTGAGCGATCGTCGCGAGTTCGGCCCCTTCGCTTTCATGCGTGTCGTTAGTCGAACGCCGCCGGGTCGAGGCCGATTGGTCGGCCGTCGGCAGCTCGTCCCGCCGGGCCGTTGGGATCGGCGAAGAAGTCGCTGAAGTCCAGCGGCTCGATGTCGTTACCAGCGCGGTGCATTTCAAGGCGCTGGTACTCCTCCGCAGGGCCTCCCGGAGGCGTCAACTCCGCCACCACGGGGATCCCGGGGTTGGCGTAGATGCTGTTTGTCTCGAGGCCGAACTGCTCCCGCACCTCCGGGAAAGTAGCTTTCGCGGATACGAGTTCCCCACCTCTTCGGCCGTATCCGATTACGGTCCGCTCCTCGGCCGGCAGGCGCATGAAGTAGCAGTTGTTGTCGGAGCTTAGCGTCTCGATGTGCCAGATCCACGCGACCGGGTTGCGCACCTTGCCGGGGATGTTGTCGCAGAAGAGATTGTGCGAGAACGTCACCGACTCGCCGGGCGGGTTGTAGACGTGGAGCGATTGGATCAGGCAGTTGTAATAGACGCAGTTCTGGATGGTCAGGCCGGGGCAGAACTGGAAGGACGAGCCGTTCCAGCCGTTGATGATCACGCAGTTCTCCAGCAGCAGGTTCTGTGTGCCGCGCCCGGAGACGAAGTAGGGCATGTAAGTCGCCGCGCGTCCGTCGTAGAAGCAGCGGCTGAGCGTGTTGTTCGCACCACCGACGACCCGAATCGCGCCGGTGTTGCTCGCGGTCTGGTAGTCGGAGGCCCGCAGATCGTGGAGATAAAGGCCGTCTACGACCACGTTCTCCTTGAAGGCGATGGTCATCGCGGTCGGGCGCAACTGCCCGGTGCCATCGAGCCAGACCTTCTCGCCGGGGGCGGCGCGGAAGGTGATCGGCCTCCCCTCATCACCGGTGGCACGGATCGGCACATGCTCTTCGTAGCTACCCTCGTGGATCAGCACGGTATCGCCCGCGACGACCTGTCCCGCTGCATGGCGCAGCGTCCGCCATGCCGTCGCTTCGGTCAGGCCATCGTTGGTATCGTCACCCGTGACCGCAACATGGAGAGTGCGAGCCGGGGCATCGGTCGCGAGAGTCTCGAACTCCGCCACTTCGCCGGAGGCAGTGTCACGCACTTTCTCGGTCTCAAGGCGCGCGAGGTCGAGGTTCGTATGGAATTCGGTGGCCGGCGCCGTGGCCGAAACGCGGAAGTAGTAACGCGTGCCCGGCGTGAGGCCGGTCAGGCTGACGGTGTGGAAGATCGAGGCATCGTAGATGTTCTCGATCACGTTCTCGCAGGCAGCGGTCGGGCCCCACTCGAGCTTCGTGGTGGCCTCGGTGGTCGGCGTCCACCACTCGATGTTCGCGGTGGTGGCGGTCACCGAATGGACCTCGACGCCCTCGATCCGCAGCGGCGCCTCGAGCGCATCGCGGTGATACGGGCCAACATTCGCGGAAAGTTGCCCGCGACCGGGGAGTGCCGAGCCATCCTGCAGCGAGAGATCGCCCGCGGCGACATCGCGATACTCCGGCGCCTGGGCGAACGAGTAGCGATCCTGTCCGCTTGCCTGCTGCCACGCCGGAAGATCGCTCAGCGTCGCGTCGGCGAGCCTCAGTTGTGCGCCCGGCACGAAGCAGTTGTAATCCGACCATGAAAGCTCAGCGCTTGCGGCATCCATCGCCAGGGCCGCACCGCCGTTGCGGTCGAAGACGTTGCTGGAGATCTCCGCGCCCGGTGCGGCGGCCTCCTGCAGCATAAGACCCTCTGCGGAATTGTCGCGGAAAAGGCAGTTCTTCACCGTGAGGCCGGCGAAGTCGGTGGCCGTCGCGCCTGTTCCGTTGCCGCTCAGCACGCAGTCGCTGATCGAGACCGCTTCGCTTCCGGAGGCTGACACGCCGCTGCCGGTGAAGCCGGTGATCGTCAGGCCTCCGACCGAGACGTGCTGCCGCCCGTCGAGCAGCACGCCGGCGGCCATCTGCCCCTGCCCATCGAGCACCACTCTGTCGCGCCCGCGGCGGCGGAACTCGATCGGCTCCTCAGCGGTGCCGGAGTTGGCGGGCTGGAGGCTCTCGTTGTAGGTCCCGCCGAGGATGTAGACCGTTTCGCCGGGGCCCGCGGTGGCCGCCGCATGTGCGATTGTGCGCCATGCGGAGGCGACGCTGGTGCCCTCGGCGGCATCGTCGCCATCGGGGCTGACAAAGTAGACGCCGCCCTCGTAAGGGAAGGGGCCGGGGTCGGTGCCATCGGGGCCGGTGCCGCGCAGTGGCGCATCCGACTGCAGGCGGTAGTCGCGGTTGACGGGGTCCACGAAGTTGGCATCGAAGTCGAAGCGCCGGATCTTCGTGTACCAGATGTTGCTCGGGTCCTCGATATTGCTGCCGTAGGCGCCGAGGTTATTGCGCAGGTTCTCCTGCGCCACCCCACCGGCGTTGTGTATCGCGCCGAGAGCGACATTGCCGACGATCCGGCTCGTGGTGTTGACGCCGCCTTTGATCCAGACCTCGCCGTATTCGCAATCCCAGGCAAGGTTGCCCTCCAGCGCGCAGTTTTCGGTGTCGGAGCCGTAGAAGCGGATGCCGTTGGACTTGGTGGTGTGTACGATGTTGTTGCGCTGGATGGTGTTGACCGCCGGCGACCAGCAGATGATGTTGCCACCGGAGGAGTTGAAGGTCGAGTAGTTGCCGAAGGCGAGGCAGTCCTCGATCAGGCTGTCCTTCGGGCGGACGATGGAGATCCCGCCGCCGTTGAGGAATGCGGTGCAGCGGCGGATGGTGCAGCGCTCGCCCTCGACGATGTAAAGCCCCCAGCGAGTGTTGCTGCCCGGGCGCGAAGCGATCTCGCGGCTGCAGTAACCGCTGAAGCCGAGTCCGTCGATAATGACGTCATGGACGGTCTCTTCGCCGTCCGGCCTCTGAATCATGATGCCGAAGCCGTTGGTGACAGAGACGCTCAGCGCGTGGGCATCCGCGGGAGCCGAGTCAGAGGTGTGCACATAGAGGCGACCCTGTTCGGTATCGTAGTAGCAGGAGCCGCGGACCTCCTCGACCTCCGGCACCGATGGCACGAAAGAGTAGGAGGCGTAGGTGTCCTTCTCGCCCACGCCCTCGACCGCGCGATCGAAGTCGGAGTACCAGGTGTAGCGCATGCCGGGCACAAGCTGGAAGCCCTGCAGGTCAACGTCGCCCCGCAGCAGCACCGTGCCTGGCCGGGCGGCGCGGATGGTGATCGGGGCATCGGGTGTGCCGCTCAGCCGCACATCGTTGGACTCGAAGTACTCACCCGGCATGATGGTGAGAATGTCGCCGGGCTGAAGGACAGACAGGCCTTTGCCGACGCGGGCAAAAGCAGTCGTCTGCGAGAGGCCGTCGGCGGCGTCATCGCCGCCCACCGCTACATAGTACTCGGCGGCGCCCGCCTGGGTCATGGCGAGCAGGACGAGCAAAATCGGTATGAGCGCAAAACGCTTCATCGTATGACCTCCGTGAGGATGATTGGCGCTACAACGGGGATGCGCGTGCCGCCCCCGTAGCGGTAGTTTGGCCGGGCGGCCCCTGAATACCTCCATCATCGGCGACCTGACGCAGGTCTACGCCTGCCGCGGGCGAACCTGCAGCGCGTCGTGAACACGATGCGAAGTTCGGCGAGGAGAATTCAGATGAGTGCCGGCATGTCCATCGGCTGGGCAGCGCGAGATATCACCCCCGACCGCCCCACGTCACTGCGGGGCCTCTTCAACCTCCGGATCGCCACGCGAGTGCAGGACCCGCTGACGCTGACCGCGCTGGCGATCGAGAGCGGCGGCGAGCAAACGATCTTCGTCTCCATGGACGCCTGCGCGGTAGATCAGGAGACGATTGACGACAGCCGCAAGTTGCTCGCAGAGCGCCTGCCCGAGTTCGACGCCTCGAAGCTGGTCGCCGGGGCGACGCATACTCACACCGCCCCCTTCGGCGGCGGCGCAGTCGCGCTGCAGAAGGACGAGGACTACATGGATGACATCCTCGCCCGCTATCCCGACTACATGAGCACCGCCGAGTACCACGATCTGCTGGTAGAGGCGCTGGTCTCGGCGGCCTGCGAGGCATGGGAGAATCGCGCACCGGGGCTGATCGGCTGGGGCTACTCCTACGCAGTAGTCGGGGAGAACCGCCGCGTGCGCTACTTCGACGACCGCGCGGCCATGTACGGTAGCGTGGCGGCGCCGGACTTCTCGCACATCGAGGGTCACGTGGACCACGGCGTCAACCTGCTCTTCACCTACGACACCGACCGGAACCTGACCGGCATGGTCATCAACGTCGCCTCACCCTCGCAGGCGAGTGAGGGCGGACAGGACTACGTCTCCGCCGACTACTGGCACGATACGCGCGAGGAGATACGTCGCCGGCTCGGGAGCGATCTGTTCATCCTGCCGCAGTGCTCGGCTGCCGGCGATCAGACTCCGCACCGGCTCATCCAGGCGCGGGCGGAGGAGCGGATGCTGATGCTCAAGTATGGCGAGGGGCGAAGCAAGGCCGGCAACATCCCCCTGCGCCGCGACATCGCCCGGCGCATCGCAGACGCGGTGGATGACGCCGAACCCGCAGTCCGCACCGATCTCCACGAGGCGGTCGATCTAACACACGAGCCGCTGGCGCTCGACCTGCCGCACTGGGATGTCACAAAGGCGGAGTATGACGCGGCGATGGCGCAGATCGACGAGCACCAGGCGAAGCTCGATGAGATCGGCGACGAGGATCGGCTCAGCGCCACCTACACCTCGATGCGCTCGAAGATCGCATGGTGTCAGCGGGCGACGCAGCGCTACGAAGAGCCGCTGGAGAGCGTTCCGGTGGAGGTACATGTCGTCCGCCTCGGGGACATCGCCTTCGTCAGCGTGCCCTTCGAGTACTACCTCGACTTCGGCGACCGGATCAAGGGCCGGAGCGCCGCTCTGCAGACCTTCGTCGTGCAGCTATCGGGGCGCGGGACTTACCTCGCCACCGAACGCGCGGCAGCGGGCTGCAGTTACGGTGCTGTGCCCGCAAGCTGCCAGGTCTCGCCAGAGGGCGGGCAGGTGATCGTGGACGAGGCGGTCGCGACAATAGGGAAGATGTTCGGCGAGCAGTAGACCCGAGACAACTGCATGGAGCGGGTAGAAGCAAGGCCCGCAGTTGCGACGTGCGACGAGTACGACAACGGCTTCTAACAGGGCGGCGCTATCGCGCCGCACAGGTGGCGGCTTCGCCGCCGACAGGCCACGGCACAGACAACGGCCTGCAGGGGAGGCCGGTCTACGCTCACACCTGTGATTGCCTCGGAGGTGTTGGTATGACGATCATGCGTGTCGCGCTGGCTCTGATCCTCTGTGCGGCGGTATGCCACGCACAGCACACAGTGGTGGGGCAGAAGACCGCGGAGCCTCCAGTGCTCGACGGGCAGCTTGATGAGCCTGTCTGGCAACAGGCTCAGTGGCAGACCGGCTTCACGCTGCTCGGGGCCGTGGAGACGCTGGCGGAAGCGCAGACGCATTTCGCCGTCGCCTTCGATGACAGCCACCTCTACATCGGCGTCAGGTGCGATGAGCCGCGGATGGATGAGCTTAAAGCCGATGAGACCGAGCGTGATGGCAAGGTCCACCGCGATGACTGCATCGAGTTCATGATCGACTCCACCGGCGATCGCACCGAATACTACCACCTGACCACCACCCCCGGCGCCACGCTCTATGATGCTCAGTTGCGCCAGGGCGGGCATGTTCGCGCATCCCAGTGGGACTGCGACTGGCAGGCCGCTGTTGCGCGTGGCGAAGATCAGTGGACGGTCGAAGTCGCGGTGCCTTTCGTGGAGCTTGGTCTGACGGACGCCTCTGCGGGTGACTGGGCGCTCAACGTCACGCGGGAGCGCAAGGCCGGGAAGGCGGAACTATCGAGCTTCACCACTGCCCCGGGAGGCTTCCACCAGCCCACTTTCTACGCGCAGCTTCAGTTGCCGGAAGCCGGTCTCGAGCGCTTCATGTGGACGATGCGCGAGCCGTTCGATGAACTGGTGCGCACGGATGGCGAGGAGATCGTCTACACAGCGAAGACGCATCTGACTAACCACACCGGGAGGATGTGGCTGCTTGAGCTGCGCCCGGAACTCATCGCCGGCGACACCACCTCCACGGGCGAAACAGTGACCCTCGGCCTCGATGACGGCCAGGGCCGGGAGGTGTCGTTCAGCGTCCCGGTTCGCGAGCAGGGCGCGCAGGTGCTGCGGCTCACCGTAGCGGACCGGCGCGATCCCGAGCGCGTGCTGTATGTGCGCTCGATCCCGATCACCGCGGAGTACACTCCGATTGCGATCGACATGGTAGAGCCGTGGTACCGCAACAGCATCTATGCCACGCAGCAGGTGGATGAGGTCGAACTGATTGTCTCGCTTGCGCTCGCGGAGGAGCAGCTTGCGGGGCGCCGTGTATCGGCGATGATCCTCGCGCCGACAGATGATGGCCGCGGAAAGCCCGTGGCGGTCGGCACTCCGGTTCCAGCCGCGGATGAGGTGCGGCTATCCATCCCGGCTGCAGACCTGCCCGTCGGCGACTACGAGGTCGCGGTGCAGGTAGTGAGCGCCGAGGGCGTGACCGAATACGCCGCCGAGACGCCGCTGCGCAAGCTCCCGCCGGCGCCGGGCGGGCATGAGTGGCGCTTCGATGAGAACAACGTGCTGCTGCACAACGGCGAGCCGTTCCTGCCCTTCGGCTGGTTCAGCTACAACTTCGGCCAGCATACCGCCGAGGACCCCTACACCGCGATGCAGGAGTACAACTCGCAGTATCGCATGGTCGAGGAGAACCTCGAGCGGATGGATCAGATCGGCGCTAAGGGGCTTTACGTAGCGATCTACCCCTACGGCCGCGGCTTCATGAACACCGGCGACGTGGTCAAGCAACCGCTCACTGATGAGGAGGCCGCCGTGCTGCGCGAGCGCGTCACGGGGATGAGGGACCACGAGGCGCTGCTGGCGTGGTACATGGCCGATGAGCCGGAACTGCGGCCGGTGCTGCCGCGGCGCGCCGAGCAGATTTACGAGGTCGCCCGCGATGCCGACCCGTATCACCCGTGCATCATGCTCAACGACAGCATCGCGGGCATTCACAGCTACACCGGCGGCGGCGACATCCTCATGCCCGACCCCTACCCGCTGTTTCTGCAGGGGAAACTCGCCGCCCGCGGCATCGAGCGCACCAGCGAGTTCATTAAGGCCTGCGTCGAGGCCTCCGGGGGGCGCAAGGCCGTCTGGGTGACGCCGCAGGCCTTCAACTACGGCGACTACGGCCGCGATGAGAATCGCGCGCCGAACCTCGTCGAGCTTCGCAACCAGTGCTACCAGGCGGCCGTCTACGGCGCAAAGGGCTTCCTGTGGTACACCTACTCGCAGGCGAGCAACTA